>JAABUQ010000027.1_pt1 | contig 252248 bp, 251 predicted proteins | sample 5560001 | NCBI WGS metagenome assembly JAABUQ01 (sample SAMN10711888, study PRJNA513371) | rock metagenome | isolation source: Antarctica rocks | place: Antarctica: Victoria Land, Finger Mt nord | collected 2015-12-18
CGATGTTCTCGACCTCGATCGAGCTGATCCACTCCCCGCCCGACTTGATCACATCCTTCGAGCGATCGACGATGTTCATATAGCCCATCGCGTCGATCGTCGCGACATCGCCGGTGTCGAACCAGCCCTGCGCGTCGACCGCATCCGCCTCGGCGCGAAAATACCGCTGCACCACCCACGGGCCGCGCACCAGCAGCGGGCCGAACGCCTGCCCATCGCGCGGCAGTTCGCTCCCGTCCGGGCCGACGATCTTCATCTCCACCCCGAAGGGCGGCCGTCCCTGCTTGGCCTGCACCACGCGGCGTTCGGCCAACGGCAGCGCGTCGCGCTCGACCGTACCGGTGCCGAGCACGCCCGTCGGCGACATCTCGGTCATGCCCCAGCTATGGATCACCTCGATCCCATAACGATCCTCGAACGCTTCAATCATCGAAGGCGGGGCGGCCGCGCCCCCGATCAACAGCGTCCGCAGCGGACCCAGATTGCCGCCGGTCGTGTCCAGATGGTGCAGCAATCCGAGCCACACGGTGGGCACGCCCGCCGTCGCGGTGACGCCGTGATCGTGGATCAGCCGGTGCAGCGTCGGCGCATCGAACGCGGGGCCGTTCAGCACCAGCCCCTGGCCGAGCGCGGCGGTGGCGTAAGGCACGCTCCACGCGTTCGCATGGAACATCGGCACGATCGGCATCACGACCGAGCGATGACCCCCGATCGCCTCGGAGCCCATCACCGCCATCGTCATTAACACGTTAGAGCGGTGCGTATACTCCACCCCCTTGGGATCGCCGGTGGTGCCGCTGGTGTAGCACAGCCCGGCGGGTGCGCGTTCGTCCAGCTCTACCCAGGCGAACTCGCCGTCGTGCGCGCCGATCCAGTCCTCGTAAGCGATGATCGGCAGGTGGCTTTCGGGCAGATGCGCCCGGTCGGTCATGCACACATACGTCTCGACCGTCGTCAGATGCGGGGCGAGCCCCTCGACGAGCTTGATGAAGCTCAGATCGAAGCACAGCACGCGGTCGCCCGCATGATTGGCGATATAGACCAGCTGCTCGGGGAACAGGCGCGGGTTCAACGTATGCGCCACCGCGCCCATGCCGCAGATGCCGTACCACAGCTCGACGTGGCGATGCGTGTTCCACGCGAGCGTACCCACCCGGTCGCCCGCCCCGATCCCGCCCGCGACCAGCGCCTGCGCGACCTGCCTCGAACGCGCGCGGATCGTCGCCCAGTCGCTGCGATGGATGCCGCCCTCGACCGTGTTCGTGACGACCGGCCGGCGCGGATGGTACGTCGCGGCGTGATCGATGATCTTGGATACCAGCAGTGGCCAGTCTTGCATCATGCCCAGCAAGGGTGAACTCCGTTCTCGTGCGAGCCTTAGAACTAAACGACAGTCCTGATTTTGCCTAGCGGATGGCGCATGATCGGCTTTGCCGCAGCCGACGCACCCCCCCTTTTACATCCTAAACGTCCCGAAGCGCGTCTCCCCCACCGGCCCCTGCAACGCCGCCGCCAGCGACATCGCCAGCACCGTGCGCGTATCGGCCGGATCGATCACCCCATCGTCCCACAATCGCGCGCTCGAATAATAGGGGTGGCCCTGGCGTTCGTACTGCGCGCGGATCGGAGCCTTAAAGGCTTCCTCCTGCGCCCGCCCCGCGAACCCGCCCGACTTCACGGTGGCAAGCACCGAGGCCGCCTGCTCGCCACCCATTACCGAAATGCGCGCGTTCGGCCACATCCACAGGAAACGCGGCGAGTAGGCCCGCCCGCACATCCCGTAATTGCCCGCGCCAAACGATCCGCCCATCACCAGCGTGATCTTGGGCACCGCCGCGCACGCCACCGCGGTCACCAGCTTCGCGCCATGCTTGGCGATCCCCTCGTTCTCGTACCGCTTGCCCACCATGAAGCCGCTGATGTTCTGCAGGAACAACAGCGGGATCCGCCGCGCGCAGGCGAGTTCGATGAAGTGCGCGCCCTTCTGCGCCGCTTCGCTGAACAGGATGCCGTTGTTCGCGAGGATCGCGACGGGCGTGCCCTCCAGATGCGCGAAGCCGCATACCAACGTCTCGCCATACAGCGCCTTGAACTCGTCCAGTTCGGAGCCATCGACCAGCCGCGCGACGATCTCGCGCGCATCCATCGGCTGACGCGTGTCCGCAGGGATCAGGCCCGCGAGATCGGTGGCCGGATACAAGGGCGCGCGAGGCTCGCGGCGGTTCAGCACCGGCGTCGAAACCGGAGGCAGGGTGGCGACGATGCCGCGCGCCAGCGCCAGCGCATGACGGTCGTTCTCCGCCAGATGATCGACCACGCCCGAGAGCCGCGCATGAACCTCGCCGCCGCCCAGTTCCTCGGCGGTCACGTCCTCGCCCGTCGCGGCCTTCACCAGCGGCGGCCCCGCGAGGAAGATCGTACCCTGGCCCCGCACGATGATCGACTGATCGGACATCGCGGGCACATACGCGCCCCCGGCGGTACACGAGCCCATCACGACCGCGATCTGCGCGATGCCCTGCGCGGACATCGTCGCTTGATTGAAGAAGATACGTCCGAAATGGTCGCGATCGGGAAACACCTCGTCCTGGCGCGGCAGGTTCGCTCCCCCCGAATCGACCAGATACACGCAAGGCAACCCGTTCTGCGCCGCGATCTCCTGCGCGCGCAGGTGCTTCTTGACCGTCAGCGGGTAATAGCTGCCGCCCTTCACGGTCGGATCATTGGCGACGATCACGCACAGCCGCCCCTCGATCTGGCCAACGCCGGTGATCAGCCCCGCGCCGGGCACGTCGTCCTCATACACGCCGTGCCCCGCCAGCAGCGAGAGTTCGAGGAACGCGGTCCCGGGGTCGAGCAATCGCTCCACCCGCGCGCGCGGCAGCAGTTTGCCGCGCGCGGTGTGACGCTGGCGCGACGCCTCGTTGCCGCCGAGCGCGAGCGTGGCATGAAGTGCGCGAAGGTCCGCGACGAGCGCGTGGGCGCGCTCCGCATTGGCCTTGGCTTCGGGGAGGGTCGTGAGAGGCGTGCCGATCTGCATGGCCGATGTCTAGGCGGTGGCGTCCGGCGTGGGAAGCGGCTCCCAGCCATCCGCCCCGGCGCGAATGCCGAAGGTGGTTGCGAGGTGGGCGGGGGTGAGGACGACGGCGGGTGGTCCGTCCGCGATCAGGCTGCCGCGATCGAGGAGAAGCAGGCGATCGGCGAAGCGGGTGGCGAGGGTAAGATCGTGCAGGCTGAGCACGACGATCGTGCCTGCCGCCGCCTCCGCCCTCAACAGCCCCAGGATGGCGAGCGCGTGCGCCGGATCGAGGTTCGCGATCGGCTCGTCGAGCAGCAGCAGGCGCGGTCGGCCCACAAGCGCGCGGGCGAGGAGGACGCGCGCGCGCTCGCCGGTGGAAAGCTGCGTCAGCGGGCGGTCGGCGAAGGCGAGGATGGCGGTGCGGGTCAGCGCGGCTTCGACGGCGCGGGAATCGGGGCGCCCAAGGCCAAGCGCGACCGCATCGGCCACGCGGATCGGCCAGGCAATCTCTCGCTCGGCGGGGAGATAAGCGTGGGTGGCGGGGCTGAGTGGGTTGCCGTCGAGGCGCACGATGCCGGGACCGGACGTCAGGCCCGCGACCGCGCGCAGCAGGCTCGTCTTGCCCGCTCCGTTCGGACCGATGAGCGCGGTGACCCCCGGCCCGAATGTCAGTGACGACTCCGCCAGCATGGGCGGCCGCGCGAGACCGGCCAGCGTAAGCGTCATCGGCCGCGCCCCTTGAGCACGAGCGCGAGAAAGAAGGGCGCGCCGATCAGCGTGGTCAGCACGCCGAGTTTCAACTCCGGGCCAGGCGGCGAAAGGCGTACCGCGAGGTCGGCCGCCGTGAGCAGGCACGCCCCCGCCAGCGCGGACGGCCACAGCGCGCGCCCGGGATGATGGCCGACCAGCGGCCGCACGAGGTGGGGCACGATCAAGCCGACGAACCCGATCGCGCCCGCGACCGCGACCGACGCGCCGATCGCCAGCGTCGAGCCGATCAGGATGCGCGCGCGCAAGGCGGGCAGGCGGACGCCGAGCGTGGTCGCGACCTCCTCGCCGAGCGCTAGGCGGTCGAGCATGGGCGCGGTGGTGAGCAGGAGGGCGATGCCGGCCACGATGAAGGGTGCGGCGGCGGCGAGGTGGGCGAGGCTGCGGTCGGCGAGGCTACCCAGCAACCAGAACAGCGCGTCGTAGAGCGCGAAGGGGGAGGGGGCGAGGCTGAGCGCGAGGCTGGTCAGCGCGCCCGCCAGCGCGGAAACCGCGACCCCCGCGAGGATGAGCGTGGCGGTCGAGGCGGCACGGCCCGCAAGCGCGATCAGCAGCGCCAACGATAGCGCGGCCCCGGCCATCGCTCCCGCCGCAATCGCCAGCGTCGCGGTGGCCGCGAGCAGGTAGGAGACCGCGACCGCGCCCAGCGCCGCGCCCGCCGACGCGCCCAGCACGTCGGGCGATGCGAGCGGGTTGCGCGTGAGACCCTGCAGTGCCGCTCCCGACGTGCCCAGCGCCGCGCCGATCAGCAGGGCGAGCGCGGCGCGGGGCAGGCGCAGTTCGATCAAGATCGTCTGCGCGAGCGCAGCGGGAAGGTGCAGGAGGTTGGTGGGACCGAGGAGGAGCGAAGCGACGAAGAGGGCGAAGGTGAGCGGGGGAAGGATGCGGAGCCACGACGATCCATGCGACCAGCGGCGTTCCCTCTCCCTCGCTCGGCTGCGCTGCGGACTCCCCGTCCCCGAATCGATTGAGGGTGACCGGGCAGCGAGATCCGCCCTTCCCTTGTCGGGAGAAGGGACAGGCGCCGCAGCCGCCAGGGAGAGGAAGGGCGGATCGCTCACCGCGCCACCGCCGCGCGCAATTGCGGCAACGCACGCGCCGCCAATGGCCCCATGCAGGTCCACGCTCGGCCATCCAAGGACAGGCGGCGTGACGGCAGGCGCGTAAGCGCGGGGTGCCCAAGCCACGCCTGCTGGTTGGAGGTTTGGCCCGCGCGGTAGCGGCTGGTCAGCAGGATCGCGGGAGGGTGGAGGAGCAACGTCTCGATGTCGGCGCGCTCGCCGGGCATTGCAGTCTGGGCAAGGCCGGCATGGCGCAAGAACTGCGCCGCCAGGCCGTCCGGGCGTGGAACGTAACCGCCGGTTTCCAGCAGCAGCGCCGCGCGCGCACGGGCCGGGGTTGGGCCAAGGTCGCGGTCGAAGCGAGCGATCAGCGCGTCCCCGGCTTGTCCTCGGCCAAGTGCGGCGGCGACCGCGCGGACGTTCGCGCGCACATCCGCGATCGTGCGCGGCTCCGGCACGTCGAGCACGCGCGCGCCCATCCGCTGCGCGATCTCGGCGGCGTAGCGCGTGGAGGGTCCCGAGGTCAGCACCAGATCGGGTGCGAGTGCCGCGACCGAGTCCATCCGGCCATTATTGTGGTGCAGCCGCGCGGCGAGCGGGGCGAGCACGGTCTCGTCCGCGTCGGCAGCGAGAAAAGTGACCGAGGCGAGCTGGCGTGACGCCGCCAGTTCGAGCGCGAGTTCGTCGGTGCAAAGGTTCAGGCTCGCAACGCGGGAAGGGGGCGTGGCATGCGCGGGGAGAGCAGCAAAAAGCGCCACCAGCGCGGCGAACGCGCTGCATTTCCCTCCCCCCTCTACGGGGAGGGTAAGGCTGGATGGTCTTTCTACCCTCCCCCGGAGGGGGGAGCGAAAGCGACCGAAGCAAGCGAGGGAGAGGGAGCGCATCAGCGGAAGCTCGCGCGCAAGCCCCCGTAGGCCGTCAACCCCGGCGTCCTATAACCGAATACATCCGCATACCGCTGGTCAAACGCATTCTCGATCTGAGCGGTCACCTCCACCCCGTGACCGACCGTCAACGCCCCGGCGACGCTCGCCAGCCAGTAGGCCGAAAGCGTCACGGGAACCGACTGATAAGCGGGCGCGCCATAGAAGCGCGTATCGCCATGATCGCCGACATAGGCGGTGGTGAACGCGAGGCGAGCCGGGCCATGCTCGGCGGTGAGCGTCACCGAACCGCTATGCTCGGGCCGGCGCGGTTCGCGGACCTGAACGCCGGGCGCGGCATCGGGGCGGCTCGCATCCAGCCAGGTGTAGGTCGCGGACGCGCGCAGCCAGGGGCGTGGTTTGGCCTCGGCCGACAGCTCGACGCCTTGACGGTGACTGCGGCCGACAGCGTTGGCGACACTCGACAGGAAGGTCGCGTTGTCGAAGGTGCCGACGATCTGGCTGGTCAGATTGGTCCTGAAATACGTTACATCGATCGACGCCGCCTTGCGCCGCCAGCCCGCCCCCGCGTCGAACCCGCTCGCGCGCTCGGGCTTCAGTCTGGGATTGCCGACGAACGATCCCGGGAAAAAGCCGAACTGCTGGGAGAAGTTGGGATCGGACACGCCTTCCCCGTAGCTGCCATGCGCATCGAACCCGTGGCCGACCTGCGCGGCGGCAGCGGCGCGCACTGTTGTCGCATCCGCAAACCCGCTATTCGCGTCGTGCCGGACCGAGATGCTCGCGGCGGCGCGCTTCAGCCACTCGATGCGGTATTCGCCCACCCCGCTTGTCTGATCGCGCCGGTCGCGCTGGTTGGTGAGACCGCCGTAGATCGTGTCGCTCGCGGTGAACACCTGCTCCTCATACTCGACCGCGCCCGTCAGCCGGTGGGCCACCGCCCCCGTCATCCGATGTCCGCTCGCCTGCCCCACGAAGCGCGTGCGCGTGGCGGCGCTGGCATTGGTCTGCACACGCTCCACGCGGTTCAGGTCGTTCGTATCGACATAGCTCGCCTCGCCATGCAGATCGACCGCGCCGCCGCCAAGGTGCGCGTCCGCATAGCCTCGCACCGCGAGCGCGCGGTTGGTGGTTGCGTTGCGCGCGTCCAAGGGTAGCCCGTCCGCGCCGCTATCGTCGAATCGGTTGGTGGCATCCGTGTAGCGCACGACCGCGCCCAGTTCGCTGTCCGGCGTCGGGTGCAGCACACCCTTCAGGCTCAATACGAGATTGTCGAACCCGTTCCGGATCCCCCCGGGCTTGCCCGAGATCGCGATGCCGTCGGTCGCGACATAGCTCGCGGCCCCCGAGATCGCGGCGATATCGTTCCCCAGATTGGCGGCGGTCGACGCACGGTAAGTACCGAGCGAGCCGCCCTCCGCGCTCACGAACAGGCTGCGGCCGCTGACGGGGGTGGGCGTGCTCACGCTGATCACACCGCCGATCGCCTCGCTACCCCACAACGCCGATTGCGGCTCGCGCAGCACCTCGATGCGCGTCAGTCCATCGGCGGGCAGCGTGTTGAACAGGTAGACGCTCGACGAGGCGGGATCGTTCGAGGGAATAACCATCGACGAACACCAGCGTGTGCCGCGCTTCCGCGCCGCGAATGCGGACCTCGGACAATTCGCCCAAAGGGCCACTAACCGAAACCGCAACGCCGGGGACGAGGCGCAGATAATCGGTCACCTGCGGCAGCTGCGTGGCGCGGATCGTCGAGAGATCGATCACGCTCGCCGACACGCCCGAGAGCAGCATCGACACCGGCTCGCGCGCGGCGGTGACCAGGATCTCGTCGGTGGGCGCGCCATCGGACGGCGGCAGAGTGGCGGGCACCGGGCCGTTTGCTGCGGGCGAAGCGTCTGCGGCGAACACCTCGGGGCCGAACGCGGACGCGCACAGCGCGGCGGCCGCGAGGAGGGGGAGGCGCATTGCGGGAAAGTCCTTTCGTGACACGGCGGTGAAGCCGTCACGAACGATGCTTGCGCACCGCACATCTCCGCTGGACCCGGCGGGGGTGTGGACAGCCGTGCGACGGCAGGTCTCCTGGCTCGCGGCTCGAACACCCGCGCGCCGCCTTCCCAGGATATTGACCCCAGTGGCGGATGGCGCGTGGATTAGCCGCTCACAGTTGCGGGCACAGCGCCGGATTTGGAAGCCGCAAGGCTCCGTACCGGCTTCCCTATTCTCCCCCGGCCATAGCCGGGGGCACCGTCGCGAACTAGGATTAGGACAGGAACGGGGGGGGTGGCAAGCATACCGCCTTTTCCCCAGCATCGAATCGTAAGAGGTTCCGCCATTACAATGGGGAAGGTCGTCATACCAGTCGCCCCTCCCCCACCTGTCCAGATCGTGGCGAGTGTTCTTGCGACCGATTTCGACCTGCGCCGCATCAAGCCGGCGAAGCCATGCGCGCCTGCTGGTAACGACGAGATCGTGGTTTGCGGTCGTGCCAGCGATCGGGGGCGCGACCGGGTTGCGCAATTGCCCGACGCGCAGTTCGCGGCCAAGCCAGTGCGCGCCGAGATTGGGTTGGGCGGCGCGGTGACGGGCGGGGTTCATATGGATCGACAGGACTTCGGCCGCGATGTCAGCAACCGTATTTTGGTCGGCATCAAGGCCCCGTTTTGAGTTACCGCCGCAGCGCGAATCGCACTTTCCTTCGCCGGAAATCGAGGCTGACCCGCCGGAACGCCCCAAGCACATCGGTGCCGAGCAGCATCGCGGGTTGCTCTGCCAGCCCGAACAGGCGGAACGGTGCTACGTCAGCGAAGGCGACCGGCACGTCGCGTAGTTCGAGGCCGCCAAGCCGGATGAGCGGAAATACGATCAGATCGGCGAGCACCGTCTGGCCGGTGACGCTGAGCAGCGTAACCGACGTGACCGCAGGCGGCGACCGCCCGGCAAACACTCGCGCCCGCAGCGCCGAGTTGCCCATCGTGATTTGCGCGCCCGTATCGATGACCGCGAAGATGCGTGCATCCATCCCGCTGACGCCGAGTTGCGTCAGGATAAGCTGGCCTTTGCGTCGGTAGGCGGTGACCACGATCTCGTCGGTCCCCACGTGCGCCTCACGCACGCGCGCGTCCTGGACGGTGATCGATTTCCGCTCGAAATCCATCATCAGGCGCTGCCCCGCGAGCGCGTCGATGCCGATCAGGCCATCCGCGCCCAGATCGGCCTCGGATAGCGCGGGTGCGGCGATGCCCGGGATGACGCTCTGGCCCAGCTTCAGCTCGCCCACGCGCACCATCGGCACCGTGCTCGCGCCCGCCATGCCCTGCAGGATCGCGGGTTCGCCGCCAGGCAGTCCCAGCCGCCGCGCGAGCGCGAGGCCGATCACCGATCGGTCCGCGCCGCTGTCGACGATGAAGCGGAACGGACCCTGGCCATCGATCTCGACGGGCACCGAAAGCCGCGTCTCGATCGCGCGCGCGCGAATGCGGTCGCCTTCGACTTCGAGCGTGTTGTCGATCGTCGCGGGCGGGATCGTGGGCATCGGCTGGGCGTGCGCGGTCGCGGCCGCGAGCAGCAGGCCCACAAGGATCGGCGCGCGTGTCATGCGTGCCCGTATACCGCAAATATTGCCTTTCGTCTCGATTGCGGCTATGCGCCGCCGCTTCGCATGGCTGGTCGGTAACCAGCCGTGCCCTCCCAAGGACATGACGTCATGAAGCCCGGCATCCACCCCGATTACCACGCCATCAAGGTCACCATGACCGACGGCACCGTGTTCGAGACTCGCTCGACCTGGGGCAAGGAGGGCGATTCGATGGCGCTCGACATCGATCCCAAGGTGCATCCCGCCTGGACCGGCCAGTCGGGCCGGATGCTCGATCAGGGCGGGCAGGTGGCGAAGTTCAACAAGCGGTTCGGCGGGCTCAGCCTCAAGACGTAGTGCGGACCGGCGCGAGCGCGCGGCGGGCTTCGGCTTCCGCGCGGCCCGCGTCCCCCGCGTAGACGATCGCGCACGCGACGAGCGCGGGTAGCAGCGCGAACGGAGACAGGCGCGCGATCAGTAGCGCGGTGCCGCCCCATGCGCTGACCAGCACGAGTTCGGCGATGCCAAGCACGAATCCGCCGCGTTGGCGCGACTTGAACGCCTTGCGTGGTGCGGGCTTGCCGTACCAACCCTGGAGCGCGGCCGAACTCGCCGCTGCGACCGTCGCCATCAGTAGCGCGATCACGCCCGCCCACCGATCGAGCAAGGCGGCGAGTGCGGCGGGGATCACCGCGAGCAGCGCGGGCGGAAGGCACGCCGCGAGCCACTTGGCGCGACGCATCCGCGCGGGCGGGACCGGCGCGGCGGCGAGCAGTTCGGGCGCGTCTTCCGCGCACACCGTCAGCCAGCCGAGCGAGGAGGCGAGGAAACCCGCGAACACGGTCGCGGCGGCGGCGAGGCGCGGCGCATCGACGTTGCCGCCGTGGCTGCCGCTGCGGAAGACGAGCGCGATCGCGGGAATGAGGAAGAGGAGGCGCAGCGTGATCTGCCCGAGCAGTTCGGGATCGCGACCGAGCAGGCGCAGTTCCTTGACGACCATGATGCGTGTCAAGCCCGACAGGAATCGTGGCGTACCCTCGGGCAACCGCCTGGCACGGGTGCGCTCGGTGGGCGCGGTGACGATCATGCGCGCGGCGACGCGCGTGGCGGCCCATGCGCCCGCCGCCGCGAGCAGCAGCATTGCGACCAAAGGCCCCGGCGCGCCGAGCGCGGCGCGCGCGGGCCAGTCGAACGGCGTTGGCGGCGCGGAGGCGGTCAGCAGCGCGTGGCCTAGCCGACGCGCGGTTTGCGGCGCGATGTTCTGCGCCTGAAAGCCGAGGAATACGACCGCGCCGAGCAGCCCCGCGCCGATCTGCAGCACGGTGCGGGCCGCGCGCGGCCCGATCAGCCGGTACAGCGCACGCGCGGCCGCAAAGGCGAGCGCGGTCGCGATCACTGCGTCGACCAGGATCATCGCAATGCCGCCGAGCATCCCGGGGCGACCGAGCACCGCGCTCGCCAGCAGAAAGGGGCCGAACAGGAACAGGAACGGTACTGCAACCGCCGCATACAGGCCGATGGCCTTGGCCGCTAACACGCGGCGCGGCGGCACCGGGGCCGCGAGCAGCAGATCGAAATCCGCGCGGTCGTGGAAGGTGCGGATCACGTTTGCGGTCGCGCTCGGCAGCATGACCAGCGCGACGCCAGCGATCACGAGCGAGACGATGTTGATTGCCACCGCATCCGGCGCGCGATCGGGAAGCGTGGCGAGCCCGATCGCGGCGAGGATGCCGATCGTGGTCGGCAGCAGCGCAAGCAGCAGGATCGGCCAGACCTTGGTGAACGTCCTTCGCCCCAGCCCGCGCAGCGCGAGGCGCAATTCGTGCGCGAACAGCCACACGAAGCTGCCCGGACGCCGCCCGATCGCGGCACCGCCCATCACGACTGCGCGACCGCGATGAACAGTTCCTCGAGCGTCGCGTCGCCCGTGCCACGCGCCGAGCGCAGCTCGGCGAGTGTGCCCTCCGCGACCAGTCGTCCATGGGCAATGATGCCGATCCGATCGGCCAGACGCTCGGCAACTTCCAGGATGTGGGTCGTCAGGATCACCGTCGCGCCGCGCGCGACACGCTCGACGAGCAGATCCTTGACCTGCCGCGCGATCACCACGTCCAGCCCCGTCAGTGGCTCGTCGAGGATCAGCAGCTTGGGATCATGGATCAGCGCGCCCGCGAGCGCGGCTTTCTGCTTCATGCCCCGGCTAAATTCCTCGCACCGCTGCCCGCGCTGCTCCCAGAGGCCCAGAAGCTTGAGCAAGTCCTCCGCACGCGCGCCAGCCTCGTCCGCCGCGATCCCCCACAGGCCCGCGACGAACTCGAGATATTCGAGCGGGGTCAGCTTGTCGTACAGCAGCGGCTCGTCGGGCAGCCACGCGATCAGCCGTTTGGCCGCGATCGGATCGGCGCGCGCGTCGACGCCGAACACGTGGATCGTCCCCGCGTCCGGCGGGAGCAGGCCGGTCACCATGCGTAGCGTCGTCGTCTTGCCCGCTCCATTGGGACCGAGCAGTGCATAAAGCTCCCCCGCGCGCACCGTCAGGTCAAGCCCGTGCACCGCAACCTTGTCGAACGCCTTACGCAATCCCCCGATCGCAAGCGCGGCGCTACCAGTGCCCAAATCCATCCGTGCCTGCTCTCATCGCTTCGAGGCACACCCTGATCGGTGGGGAGCGACAAGGCAATCGCGTGATCAACCCGCGCCCGATGCCTCAGTGGCTTCCAGCCGGTAGCCCACCCCGGGCTCGTTGCGCAGCAGGAGTGGCGTGGCGGGATCGGCTTCGATTTTTTGGCGCAGGCCGCGCATCGTGACGCGCAGATACTCGACATCGGTCACGTGCGCCGGTCCCCAAACGTTGCGCAGCAGCTGCGTGTGCGTGACGACCCGGCCCACGCTCTTCGCGAGTTCGGCCAGCAGTCCCCATTCCTTGCGCGTCAGTTGCACGTCTGCTCCCAGGCGCGTGACCCGCCGCGCGGTCAGATCGATCCGCACCGCTCCCAGATCGATCACCGCGCTCCCTGCGTCCGCGACCGCGCGCCGACGCAGCGCGGCGCGCACGCGGGCGAGCAGCTCCTCGCTGTCGAACGGTTTGGTCACGAAATCCTGTGCACCAAGATCGAGTGCGGCAACCTTTTCCGCCGTCGCCTCGCGCGCTGACACCACCAGGATCGCAGGCCCGCCGGGCTTCACCATCAGCGGCAGCAGCTCCAGCCCGTCGCGATCGGGCAAGCCCAGATCGAGCAGCACGACATCGGGCTTGTCAATATCCAGCGCCGCGAGCGCGCCGCGCGCGTCCTCCGCCTCGACCACCACATGCCCCGATCGCTCCAGCGCGCGCGCGAGCAGGCGACGGATCGCGGGCTCGTCATCAACGATCAGTACTTTGGGCGCGTTGATCATGCCGCGAGCGAGGGCTGCGCGCGCACGATCGCGCGTTCGGGAATGTTGACACGGAAATGCGCGCCGCTGAGGTCGGCACGGTTGGCGGCGGAGACAGCAAAGCCCATCGCCTCGGCAAATCCTTTCACGATCGCGAGGCCCAGCCCGGTGCCGGTGCGCTCGCGGTCCGATCCCTGCAGCCGTGTGAATGTTTCCCACACGTGTTGCTCGGTGCCCGGCGGCAGGCCCGGCCCTTCGTCCACCACGCTCAGCGTCAGCCCTGCGGATGTGCGTGCGGCGGACACCAGGACCGGCGTGCCTGGCTTCGCGAACTTGCCCGCATTGTCGAGCAGGTTGAGCAGGCAGTGATGCAGCAGTCGAGGATCGGCGAGAACTAGCGGCAGATCGGGCGGCACATCGAGCGTTATCGGGTGTCCCGCGAGCGCGGCGCGCGCGTCCTGCGCCGCGCTGGCGACCGCGTCCACCAGGTCGGTCGGCTCAAGCGCAAGGCTGAGCGCGCCCGCTTCCACCCGCGCCATGTCGAGCAGGTTGGCAATGAACCGCTGCAACCGGAGCGCCTCGCTCTCCAGCGCGCTCGCGGCGGGATCGACCGGGCTGCGCGCCGCGATCTCACGCGCGGAGGCGAGGATCGTCGTCAATGGCGTGCGCAGATCGTGGCTAATGCTCGCGAGCAATGCGGCGCGCAGCTTGTCGCGTTCCTCCAGCCGCGCGACCTGGCCGAGATCGGCCTCCGAGCGGATCCGTGCGAGCGCGAGCCCCGATTGCTCGGCGAGCGCGGCCAAGGTGGAGCGCCGATCTGCGCGTACCGGCTCGCGCCCGTCGTCGCGCGTCAGCCCCAACACCGCGCGCGCGCCGCCGCCCGCCATCACGGGCACGAACAGCCAGTCGGCGGCGGGCAGTGTGTCGGAACCACGGCCCGCAGTCTGCCCGCGATCGATGACCCACTCGGCGGCCGCGCGCGCGACGTCGTTCAATCGCGTCTCGGGCGGCACGGCGGCGACGATGGCGAGCGTACCCTCGCGCGGCATCAGGAAAATCGCGTGCGCATCGAACAATCGCGCGCACTCGCCGCTCAGCGCCTGGCCGAGTTCGGTTTCGGTCGCGATCGCGCCCAGTTGTCGCGCGAAGCCCGCAAGCGCAGCATTCTGGCGCGCGCTGGTCGCGGCGAGTTCGGCCTGCGCGCGCACGCGCGCGGCGAGCTGGCTCGTAAGGAAAGCGACCGCGAGCAGCACGATGATGGTCACCGCGTTCGCGGGATCGGCAATGGTGAAGCTGTAAAGCGGCGGCAGAAAGAAGAAGTTGAACGCGAGCGCCGAGAGCACGCCCGCGAGCAGCCCCGGCTTGAGCCCGCCGCGCATCGCCGCCGCCATCACCGGGAGCATATAAAGAAGCGCGGTGCCGTGGCGGCCGACCACATTGACCAGCAGCACGCCCAGCCCCGTCGCGAGCGCGACCAGCGCCACCGCGCGTGCATACGCGGCGGGGGTCGCCTGGGTGTCGCCGCGCGGGCGAGCGGCATTGGCCTCGGGCGGACCGGTGGGTGCCGGGCCGACGGCGGTCGGCAGCACATGGACCGCCACGCCGTCCACTCCGCGCACGAGCCGGTCGACCACCGATCCATGCCGCAACTCGAACAGCCGCGAGCGGCGCGACTTGCCGATCACGATCTGGGTCGCCCGTGCTTCGGCGGCATAGGCGGTAAGTCCCTCCACCACGCTCGCGGCAGGGATCGACGCGGTCTCCGCTCCCAAAGACGTCGCGAGCGTCAGCGTGTCGGCAAGCCGCTGTCGCTCGGACGCGGTTAGGCTTGCCGCGCGGCGCGTTTCGATGTGGAGCGCGGTCCACGGTGCCTTGAGCGCATCCGCGAGCCGCTTGGCGGCGCGCACCAGTTCGGGCGCGCTCGGTAATTCGCTGACCGCGACCAGCACGCGCTCACCCGCGGCATAAACCCCGCCCAGCGCAGCCGCGCGCAGGTCCACCAGCATCTGCGCATCGACCGCCTGCGCCGCGCGGCGTAGCGCGAGTTCGCGCAGCGCGGTCAGGTTCGAGCGGCTGAAGAAATGGCCCAGCGCACGCGACGCTTCATCAGGGACGTAGACCTTGCCCTGCTTCAATCGCTCGATCAGTTCGTCGGGCGGAAGGTCCACGACTTCGATGTCCGCATCCTCGAGCACGCGGTCTGGCACTGTCTCGCGCACGCGTACGCGGGTGAAGCTCGCCACGACGTCGTTCAGCGACTCGATATGCTGGATGTTGACCGTGGTGAACACATCGATAGCCGCCGCCAGCAGTTCCTCGATATCCTGCCACCGCTTGGGATGCCGCGAGCCCGGCGCGTTGGTGTGCGCGAGTTCATCCACCAGCACGAGGCGGGGCTTGCGTGCGAGAATGGCGTCCAAGTCCATCTCGGTCAGACGACGACCATCGTAGTCGATCTCGCGGCGTGGCAGCACGGTGATCGGCCGCACCATTGCCTCGGTCTCGGCGCGGCCGTGCGTCTCGACGATTCCGATCACGACATCGATGCCGTCCTTGAGCCGGGCATTCGCGTCCGACAGCATCTCGTAGGTCTTGCCCACCCCGGGCGCGGCACCGAGGAACACCTTGAGGCGACCGCGCCCCTCGGCGCGCACGGCGGCGAGGAAGGCTTCGGGAGCGGGCCGGTCGCGTTCGATCACGAACGCGGTTGTGCGCCGATTGCGTCGAGCTGTCGATTGAGCGCGAGTACGTTGACGCGGCGTTCGCCGAGCACGCCGAGCGCGGGCTGGACGGTGGCGGCGACAACCAGCGCGCGCACGCGGTCTTCGGGTAGGCCGCGCGCCTTCGCGACACGGGCGACTTGTGCCAGCGCAGTCTCGGGCGAGACGTCGGGATCGAGGCCCGAGGCCGACGCGGTCACCATGTCAGCCGGGATGTCGCCTGCAAGGCCGTCGGTGCGCGCGGACTTCACATCGCCTCTCACGCGGTTGATCAGGCCCTTGGCGGCGGGGCCGAAGTTGGAGCCGCCCGACGATAGCGCGTCATAGCCCTTGCCCGCCGCCGACGGCCGACCGTGGAAATAGCCGGGCTTGGTGAAAGCCTGGCCGATCAGCTCGGAGCCGATCACCTCGCCGTTGGCGGTGATCAGGCTGCCGTTTGCCTGGTGGGGGAAGATCGCTTGGCTGATCGCGGTGATGATGCCGGGATAGAGGACGCCGGTCAGCAGCGTGAACAGCAGCAGCATCACCAGCGCGGGGCGGAGCGAGGAGCGGAGATCGTCGGACATAGGTCGGTTCCTCAGACGAGATGAAGCGCGGTGACGATGAGATCGATCAATTTGATGCCGATGAACGGCGCGACGATGCCGCCCAGCCCGTAGATCGTCAGGTTGCGCGCGAGCAGCGGCCCTGCGCCGATCGGGCGATATTCGACGCCCTTCAGCGCCAGCGGCACGAGGGCGGGGATGATCAGCGCGTTGAAGATGATCGCCGAAAGGATCGCGGTCGAGGGGCTGTGCAGATGCATGACATTCAGCACTGACAGACCGGGATAAAGCACGACGAAGATCGCGGGGAGGATGGCGAAATATTTCGCCACGTCGTTGGCGATCGAGAAGGTGGTGAGCGCGCCGCGTGTCATCAGCAACTGCTTGCCGAGGCCGACGATCTCGATGAGCTTGGTCGGGTCGCTGTCGAGATCGACCATGTTGCCCGCCTCGCGCGCGGCCTGCGTGCCGGTGTTCATCGTCACGCCAACGTCGGCCTGGGCGAGGGCGGGCGCATCGTTGGTGCCGTCCCCGCACATGGCGACCAGCTTGCCGCCTGACTGCTCCTTGCGGATCAGCGCGAGTTTGTCCTCGGGGGTGGCTTGCGCGAGGAAATCGTCGACACCGGCTTCGGCGGCGATCGCGGCGGCGGTGAGTGGGTTGTCGCCGGTGATCATCACGGTGCGGATGCCCATGCGGCGCAGTTCGGCGAAACGCTCGCGCATTCCAGCCTTGATGATGTCCGACAGCGCGACCGCGCCGAGGATGCGGCCATCGCGTACGACCGCGAGCGGGGTTTTGCCCGCGCGGGCGAACTCGTCGGTGATGCGCTTGAGTTCGGTGCCGGTGGCGGGATCGATGCGGCCGTCGAGCGTCTTCAATATGCTATCGACCGCGCCTTTTTCGATCAGCGTGCTGCCGAAGCGCAGTCCCGAGATGCGGGTGGCGGCGCTGAAGGGGATCACCTCGACGTTGGCGGGCATCGTGGCGGTGACGCCGTGCTTCTCGCGCGCGAGGACGACGATCGAGCGGCCTTCGGGGGTTTCGTCGGCGAGGCTGGATAGCAGTGCGGCTTCGGCGAGATCGGCCATGGGGACGCCGGTGACGGGGCGGAACTCGGTCGCTTGACGGTCGCCCACCGTGATCGTGCCGGTCTTGTCGAGCAGCAGCACGTCGACATCGCCCGCCGCCTCGACCGCGCGACCCGACTTGGCCAGCACGTTGAAGCGCACCAGCCGGTCCATGCCAGCGATGCCGATCGCGCTCAGCAGCGCGGCGATGGTGGTGGGGATGAGCGTGATCAGCAGTGCGGCAAGCATCACCACGGGGACGTTGCCGCCCGCGTATTTGGCGAACGCGGGCACGGTGCCGACCGCGATCATGAAGATGATCGTCAGACCGACGAGCAGGATTGTCAGCGCGATCTCGTTGGGGGTCTTCTGCCGCGCCGCGCCTTCGACGAGCGCGACCATGCGGTCGAGGAAGCCCTGGCCGGGGCCGGCGGTGACGCGGACCTTGATCCGGTCGCTGATAACGCGCGTGCCCGCCGTGACGGCGGAGCGGTCACCGCCTGCTTCGCGGATGACGGGCGCGCTCTCGCCGGTGATGGCGGCCTCATTGACGCTGGCGACACCTTCGGCGACTTCGCCGTCGGCAGGGATCAGATCGCCGGTTTCGACCAGCACGATGTCGCCGACCTTGAGCACGGAGGCGGGGACGCTCTCTGTGCCCGAGCCGACGACACGCTTACCCACAAGTTCGCCTTTGGTGAGGCGGAGCGAAGCGGCCTGCGCCTTGCCCCGACCCTCGGCGATGGCTTCGGCGAAATTGCCGAAGAGGACGGTCAGCCATAGCCAGACGACGATCTGGATCTGGAACGCGAGGCTCAGCCCCGAGCCGCCGGTGAATAGCAGCACGGTCAATAGCGCCGCCACCGTGGCGGTGACGAACATGACCGGGTTCTTGACCAGCGCGGCGGGCGCGAGCTTGCGCAGCGCGTCGCCCAGCGCAGGAACCGCGAGCTGCGCGGAGAACATCGAGGGAGCGGCGACTTTTGCCATCTTCGTCAATCCTTAAAACAGCGTGCCGCGAACCATCGCGAGGTGATCGGCCACGGGGCCGAGCGCGAGGCTGGGTATGAAGGTGAGGCCGCCCACGATCAGGACGATGCCGATCAGCAAGCCCACCCAGAGCGGCCCGGTGGTCGGGAACGAGCCCGGCCCGGCAGGCACGGTGCGCTTAGCGGCGAGCGAACCCGCGATCGCCAGCACCGGGATCACGACGAAGAAGCGCCCGATCCACATCGCGACCGCGAGTAGCCCATCATAGAAGGGCGTCGAAGCGGTCAGGCCCGCGAACGCGGAGCCGTTATTCCCGACCGCGCTGGTGAAGGCGTACAGGATCTCGGTATAGCCATGCGGCCCCTGGTTGTTGCGCCCCGCCAACCCTTGCGGCAGCACCGAGGCCAGCCCCGTGAAGGCGAGGATCACCAGCGGCAGCACCGCGATCGCGAGAACGGCGAGTTTCACTTCGCGCGATTCGATCTTCTTGCCGACATACTCGGGCGAACGGCCCACCATCAGGCCCGCGACGAACACCGAGAGGATGCAGTAGACAAGGAAGCCGTAGAGCCCCGAGCCGACACCGCCGAAGATGATCTCGCCGAGTTGAATGTTGAACAGCGGGATTGCACCGCCCAGTGCGGTGAAGCTGTCGTGCATCGAATTGACCGCGCCACAGGAGGCATCGGTCGTGACGACGGCGAACAGCGCGCTAGCCGCCGCGCCGAAGCGCACCTCCTTGCCCTCCATATTCGCGCCGGGGATGCCCAACGCGTGCAGGTTCGGGTTGCCCGCGCCCTCCGCCCAGTAGGCGAGGCCCGCGCCCACGACGAACAACAGGAACATGGCGGTGAAGATCGCCCAGCCCTGGCGCCGATCGCCGACCGCGCGACCAAACAGGTGCGTCAGCCCCGCGCCGAGCGCGAAGATCGAGAGCATCTGGAGCAAGTTGGTCAGCGCGCTCGGATTCTCGAACGGATGCGACGAGTTGGCGTTGAAGAAGCCGCCACCATTGGTGCCCAACATTTTGATCGCCTCTTGGGACGCGACCGGCCCCAACCCAATCGTCTGCTTCACGCCCTCGAGCGTGGTCGCCACGACCGACTGGTCGAGCGTCTGCGGCACGCCCAGCGCGACCAGCACCAGGGCGTAAAGCATACACGCGGGCAGTAGGAGGTAGAGCGTGATACGCGTTAGATCGACCCAGAAATTGCCAAGTCCGGCCGACTCCTTGCGCGCGAACCCGCGCACGACCGCGAAGGCGACCGCGATGCCCGTCGCCGCCGACAGGAAGTTGTGGACCGCGAGCCCTACCATTTGGGTCAAGTTGCTCATGGTGGCTTCGGGCGTGTAGCTCTGCCAATTGGTGTTGGTGACGAAGCTGATCGCGGTGTTCATCGCCAGATGCGGATCGACGGCTTTCAAACCTTCGGGGTTGATCGGCAGCGCGCCCTGCACGCGCTGAATTGCATAGGTGAGCGCCACGCCCACGAAGCTGAACACCAGCACATGGACGGCGTAGCGCCGCCAACTCATGTCCTCGTCCGCGCGCACGCCCGCAGCCACGTAGAAGCCGCGTTCCATCCAGCCCAGCGGACCATGAAAAATCGTGCGCCGCCCATCATACAAGGCAAAAAGCCACGCGCCGAACGGGCGCGCCATGGCAATGACGAGCGCGGCGAACACCGCGATAAGTAACCAGCCGTTGAAGGTCATCGAAATGCTTTCCGCTCAGAACCGCTCAGGGTGCGCGAGCACGAGGACGAGGTACACGAGCAGCCCGACAAGCGTGGCGGCCGCGAGGACAAGATCGAGCGACATCAGACTCGGTCCAGCCACGCGGTGTAGGCGAGCGCGAGCAGCACGAGACCACTTGCGACTGCGAGCCAGATCAGGTCCTGCATCTTGGGACGGCCTTCCTATGTACGATCGGAAGGATATGCGAGCGCGTGCGCCATGTTCACCATAGGCGAAACGCACGATGACGTAATGGGAACATAAAGCTTGCGATCATCTTACGGTTTCCGTTTGGACCGCCTGTCGAACTCCCTAGGGGTAGCGCCGCCCGTCCTGTCGTGGCAGTCGCGCCTCGTGCGCTCCTTCCTCGCTCTTCCTCTCGCGATTATGCTGATGGCGATGCAGGCGTCCGACACGCTCGCTCCCGGTTTTCAGATATGGCTCGCCGATTTCCAGACCCGCGCCCGCGCGGCGGGGGTGGGCACGGCCACGATCGACCGAGAGCTGGCCACGGTCGCCTTCGATCCGCGCGTGATCGCGCTCGACCGCGCTCAGCCCGACGCGCGCGCCACCTCGCACCCCAGCTTCGCCACCTACCTGCAGACGCATCTCAATCCCGCGCGCACCGAACGCGGCCGCGCGCGCGTCGCCCGGCTCGCGGGCGCGCTCGGCGCGGCGCAGGCGCGATACGGCGTCCCCGCGCCGCTGATCGTCTCGATCTGGGGGATGGAGACCGACTACGGTGCCTACAGCGGTCGCTTCGACCTGATCCGTAGCTTCGCCAGCCTTGCCTACGACGGCCGCAGGCGAGCCCTGTTCGAGCGCGAGCTGATCGCCGCGCTCAAGCTGATCGATCGCGGCGTCGTCAGCCGCGTCACGCTCAAGGGTTCGTGGGCGGGCGCGACCGGACAGCCACAGTTTCTCCCCTCTTCCTTCGACACGCTCGCGGTCGATGGCGATGGCGACGGGCGCGCGGACATCTGGGGCAACGAGGCCGACACGGTCGCCTCGATCGCGCATTATCTTAAGGTCAACGGCTGGCGTGCCGGGGCGAGCTGGGGCATGTCGGTCACCGTACCCCCCGGGCTCGACCGCGCGCGCCTACGCTCAATCACCCCCGCGCGGACGTGCGCGCGCCCGCTCGCGCAACACAGCCGCTGGCTCAGCATCGCCGAATGGCGCGCGCTTGGCCTTACCCTCGCCGGACGCGTTTGGCCCGCGAAGACCGTGCTTGCCACCCTGATCGAGCCCGACGGCCCGGGCGGCGCGGCCTATCTCACCTTCGGCGACTACCGCGCCATCCTCGCGTATAACTGCTCCAACTATTACGCGCTCTCGGTCGGCCTGCTCGCCGATGCAATCGATCCGGCAAAGCGCTGACCAAGACTTCCCGATCTTATCCCCAGCTATTCGCGGCGACCGTGCCGTTGGCCTCGCGGTCGTGACCGGGGTCAAGTACTACGCACCGCGATGATCGACCCGACACGCTCTCTCATCGCCCGCTTCACCGTTCTAACGGCAATGATGGCGCTCGCGGCGTGTGCGGGGCGTATGCCGGTGCATGTTGCGGCGAAGGGCGACGCACCGCACCGCACCGCTGCGCGCCCGGTCGCTCCCGCTTCCCCCGCGCCGTGGGACGCGGCGCCCAAGATCGGCAAGCCCTATCAGGTGCTCGGCCACTGGTACGTACCCGCTGATGATCCCGCCTACGATCAGACCGGCATTGCGTCCTGGTACGGCCCGGGCTTCCACGCGCTCTCGACCGCGAACGGGGAAACCTACGATCAAGACGGGCTCTCGGCCGCGCACAAAACGCTGCCGCTGCCCTGCTATGTCGAGGTCGAGAACCTCGATAACGCACGACGGCTGATGGTGCGCGTCAATGATCGCGGGCCGTTTGTGGACGGACGCATCCTGGATCTCTCGCGTCGCTCGGCGCAGCTGCTCGGGGTCGACGGCCCCGGGACCGCGCACGTGCGCGTGCGGCGCGTCGTGCCCGATGCCGCCACGATCGCCGCGCTGCGTCCGCCTGCAAGCCCGCCCACGCCGGTGCTCGCAGCCGCAAGCCTCGCGTCGCCGCCGCGCGTCGCGACCGCGCCCGCGATCGCGGCTTCGGCCGTGGTCACGCCCGCCGATCGGATCGCGGTCGCGGTCGAACATACGGTCGCGCCCGTCGCCGCCGCCGGCGCTGGCCCGCTGATCCAGGTCGCCGCCGTGTCGGACGCGGGCCGCGCGTCCTGGCTGGTGGGCTACCTCTCGCAATTCGGTCCCGCGCGCGTGGAAACCACGCCGGGCGGGCTGCACCGTGTCCGGCTCGGCCCGTTCGCCTCGCGAAACGACGCCGAGGCCACGCTTTCGCGAGTCCATGCTGCGGGTTATGGCGAGGCGTGGATCGTTGCTCTTCCCGTTCTACCCGCTTCATGAGGTGCCGATGCGTCGCGTAATCCTGTCGTTCCTGCTGCTCTCCGCTCCCGTCCTCAGCCCCATGGGTGCCGCCGCGCAGGGCTTCGACACCGCCGCGCCGATTGCTTACATGAAGGATTTGACGACTGGCACCGTCCTGTTCAGCAAACAGCCCGACAAGCCGATGCCGCCCGCCTCGATGGGCAAGATGATGAGCGTCTATACGGCGTTCGGCATGATCTCGCGTGGGCAGCTCAGCCTCGACCAGAAAATCCTGGTGCGGCCCGAGACCTGGACCAAGTGGCACAGTCAGGGATCGACCATGTTCTTGGGTGTCGGCGAGCAGCCGACCGTGCGTGACCTATTGAGCGGGATCGTGACGCTAAGCGGTAACGACGCGTGCGTCGTGCTGGCCGAGGGGATCGCGGGCACGGAAGCCAATTACGTCGCGCTGATGAACCGCGAGGCGGCGCGCATTGGCCTCGCCCACAGCCACTTCGTTAATACCAATGGTTGGCCCGATCCGCAGGAGTACGTGACCGCACGCGATCTCGCGACCTTAGCGGAGCGTACGATCAAGGATTATCCTGCACTTTACCGCCAGTTCTACAGCCAACCCAGCTATAAATGGGGCAAGACGTTGGGTGCGGGTAAGGACATCGAGCAGGGCAACCGCAACCCGCTGCTCGGCCGCGTGACCGGCGCGGATGGACTCAAGACCGGCCACACCGATGAGGCGGGATACGGCTTCACCGGTTCCGCCGTGCAGGCGGGGCGACGTATCGTGATGGTCGTCGCGGGGCTGACGAGCTTCAACGAGCGCATTGCCCAGTCGGTCGCGTTCATCAACTATGGTTTTCAGGCGTTCGAGGCGGTTTCCGTCGCGAAAAAGGGCGCGCGCCTGGGCGAGGCGGCGGTGTTCGACGGCGACAAGAAAGCGGTCGGCCTGATCGCGCCGCAGGACATCTTCGTGTCGATGCCGCGCGCCGCGCGCGATCTGGTCAAATCGCGGCTGGTCTATAACGGCCCGATTAAAGCGCCATTCGCGGCGGGCGCACCGGTGGCCGAACTCGTCATCACCGGCCCCGGCTTCGAGCGCCGCGCCCCCGTGGTCGCCGCCGAGGCCGTAGGCAAGGCGGGCTTTTTCGACCGCATTCGCATGGCGATTGGCGGGTGACAGCGCGGCTGATCGCGTTCGAGGGTGGGGAAGGCACGGGCAAGACCACGCAGGCCGCGCTGCTTGCCGAGCGACTGCGGGGCAGGGGGCACGAGGTGGTCCTCACCCGCGAGCCCGGCGGCACGCCCGGCGCGGAGGCGATTCGCGCGTTGCTGATCGAGGGCGACCCCGACCGCTGGACTCCGATCACCGAGGCGCTTCTGCTGAACGCCGCGCGCGCCGACCATGTCGAGCGGCTGATCCGGCCCGCTCTGGCGCGCGGCGCGTGGGTGGTGACCGATCGCTTCGTCGATTCGACCTTCGCCTATCAGGGATCGGCCAAGGGGATGCGCGCGGGCGATCTGCGCGACCTGCACCGGATCGCTTGCGGCGGTCTGCTGCCCGACTTGAACGTTCTCCTCGACGTGCCCATCGCCGAGGGCCTCGCGCGCGCTCACGCGCGCGGTGGGGCGAACCGCTTCGAGGCGGAGGACGATGATTTCCACGAGCGCGTTCGCCTGGGTTTCTGGGGCCTGGCCGAAGCATCGCCCGACACCTACCGGATCGTCGAAACCAACGGCGGCATCGAGGCGACCGCCGCGCGGGTGTGGGCGGAGGTCAACCGCCTCGCCCCGCAACACGGCGCATGATGGTGCGCGATGCCCGGCCGGAAGACCGTGCGTCGTGGGAGGCGCTGTGGGCCGCGTATCTTGTCTTCTACCAGGTCGATCTTCCCGACCATGTGACCGCTACCAACTGGACCCGCGCGCTCGACCCCGCGCAGCCGATCGCGATCCGGCTCGCCGAAAGGAACGGCCAGATCGTCGGTTTCGCAGTCAGCGTCCTGCATCCGAGCACCTGGGCGACAAGCCTCACCTGCTACCTCGAAGACCTGTTCGTTGATCCGACGGTACGCGGGCGCGGCGTGGGCCGTGCGCTGATCGACGATCTGGTCGCGCAGGGCCGCGCCAAGGGCTGGGACCATGTCTATTGGGTGACCGAGCACGACAATGCGCGCGCGCGGGCGTTATACGACAGCTATGCGCTTGCGGATGGGTATGTGCGCTATCGGCTGGGGCTGTGACCGGCCGCACCCGCGTCCCCTCTCCCTGGCGCTTCGCGCCTGTCCCTCCCCCCTGTAGGGGGAGGGTAGGGCTGATGTTCCCTTCTACTCTCCCCCGGAGGGGGGAGGGAAAGCGCAGCGAAGCGGAGCGAGGGAGAGGGCGCGCGCGTGCCGCGTAGACGGTTCCCATGCTGATCGGCCACACCGCCCCCCAGGCCGCGCTCCTCGACGGCTGGCGCATCGATCGCCTCCACCACGCCTGGCTGCTTGCCGGTCCCGAGGGCATCGGCAAGCGCGCCTTTGCCGACCATGCCGCTTGCATGATCCTGGCCAACGCATCCGATTTCCACCCCGCCGTGCACACGCCGGCCGCCGCGCTGATCGCGGCGGGGAGTCACCCCGACCTGAAGACGCTCGACCGCGAGGCGCGCGACGATGGGCGGTTAAAGGCGGAGATCACCATCGATCAGGTTCGTGCGCTGGCACCGATGTTCCAGTCGACCGCTGGGATGGGCGGGTGGCGCGTGGTGATCGTCGATCCGATCGACGCGCTGAACCGCGCGGCGGCGAACGCGCTGCTGAAATCGCTCGAGGAGCCACCCGCGCGCACGCTCTTCCTGCTCGTCAGTCATTCGCCGGGACGCCTGCTGCCCACGATTCGCTCGCGCGCGCGACAATTGCTGTTCCGCCCGCTCAGCACCGCCGACACCCGCGCGGTGATCGCCGCGCACGCGCCCGATCTTGCCGACGACGAACTCGATGCGCTCGCCAACCTTGCCGAGGGTGCGCCGGGCCGGGCGTTGCGCTACGCGGGGCAGGGGGCGGATAAGCTCGCCGCCGAACTCGACGCGCTCGCGCAAGCCACGCCCGCGCAGGCCCGCTCGCGTGCGCTGGCGCTCGGCCGTGCGCTCGCGGGCAAGGCCGCGCAGCCGCGTTACGAGGCGTTCCTCGATCTTGCGCCGCGCCGCCTTGCTGCCGCCGCGAGAGCCGCTCGCGGCCCGCGCCTTGCCCGCGCCATCGCGCTATGGGAGGAAGCGCGCGATCTCGCCGCGTCCGCGCCGGGCCTCAGCCTGGATCCGGCGGCGGTGGTGGCCGAACTGGCGGGCCTCGTGGCGGGGATCGACCGGGAGCCGCAGTGACCAAAATAGTGACTCAAGCCGTGACCAAGCCCTTCTACATCACGACCGCGATCAGCTACCCCAACGGCCGACCCCATGTCGGCCACGCGTATGAAGTGATCGCCACCGACGCGATCGCCCGTTGGCACCGGCTTGCGGGGGACGATGTGTTCTTCATGACCGGCACCGACGAATACGGGTTGAAGATGGCGCAGGCGGCACGCGACCAGGGCGTATCGCCGCAGCAGCTGGCGGACCGCAACAGCGCCGAGTTCCTGGCGCTGTCCGAGGCGCTGAACATCAGCCACGATCGTTTTATCCGTACTACCGAGCCCGCGCACCATGTCGCCGTCCAGGCGCTGTGGCGCGCGATGTCGGCGAACGGGGACGTGTATCCCGATCGCTACGAGGGTTGGTACTCGGTCCGCGACGAGGCTTTTTACGCCGAGGACGAGCTGATCGACGGCGAGGGCGGCGCGCGCCTCTCCCCGCAGGGCACGCCCGTCGAGTGGACGAAGGAGGAAAGCTGGTTCTTCCGCCTGTCCGACTGGGGCGACCGGCTGCTCGCGCACTACGAGGCGCACCCGGAGTTCATTCAGCCCGCTGCTCGGAGGAACGAGGTGATCGCCTTCGTGAAGGGCGGCCTGCGCGATCTCTCGATCAGCCGCACGAGCTTCGACTGGGGCGTGCCGGTGCCGGGCAGCCCCGGCCATGTGATGTATGTGTGGGTCGACGCGCTGACGAATTATCTGACCGCGACGGGGTATCCCGACGCGACCCCGCGCAGCGCGCCCCGCTGGCCCGCGCAATTGCACGTGATCGGCAAAGACGTGGTGCGCTTCCACGCGGTCTACTGGCCCGCGTTTCTGATGTCCGCCGGGCTGCCCTTGCCCGAGGCGGTGTTCGGCCACGGCTTCGTCCTCAATCGCGGCGAGAAGATGAGCAAATCGGCGGGCAACGTCGCCGATCCGTTCGCGCTGGCGGCGGCGTTCGGGGTCGACCAGCTCCGCTATTTCCTGCTGCGCGAGGTCGTCTTCGGGCAGGATGGCAGCTACTCGGACGAGGCAATCGTAACGCGCACCAACGCCGAACTCGCCAACAGTTTCGGCAATCTTGCGCAGCGCGTGCTGAGCCTGATCCACAAAAACCTCGACGGCGCTCTGCCCATCACTGAAGGCGAGCAGCCAACATCCGAAGACATTTTATTACAGAGTAACGTTTGCTATGCCTGCACCGTCGAAATGCCGCGTGCCTGGGCCGATCTCGCCATCTCTTCGGCGATCGAGGCGTGGACGCGCGCGGTATACGCCTGCAATCAGTATGTCGACGCGCAGGCTCCCTGGGCGCTGAAGAAAACCGATCCCGCACGAATGGCGGCCGTGCTCGCCACGCTATTCATATGTATCCGTGATCTCGCGATTGCTGTTTCGCCCGTGATTCCCGCTTCCTCCGCGCGGTTGCTCGATGCGATGGGCATACCCCAGGGCGAGCGCGACATGGAAGCGATGTCCGATCCGAAATGGTATCAAGCCCTCGCCGCGTCGGGCTTCCGCCTCGCCGCGCCCAGCCCCATATTCCCGAGGCTGGAATCGACCACTGCCTGAGGGGCCGAAGGAACAAATGAAGACTAATGATCGTCGATAGCCACTGCCACTTGAACTACCCCGGCCTCGTCGAGGACCAGCCTGCCGTGCTCGCCCGCGCGCGCGCCGCTGGGGTGGGGCTGATGGTCAACATCGCCACGCGCGAATCCGAATGGGCAGTTGTGCGCGCCACCGCCGAAACCCACCCTGACGTCTACGCCACCGTGGGCATCCACCCGCACGAGGCGGACGCGCACGCCCATGTCACCGCCGATCGTTTAATCGCCGAATGCGCCCACCCCCGCATCGTCGGCATCGGCGAGAGCGGGCTCGATTATCATTACGACACGTCGGACCGCCCCGCGCAGCGTGCCCTTTTCCGCACCCACATCGCAGCCGCGCGCGTCACGCAGCTGCCGCTGGTGATCCACACGCGCGACGCGGAGGAGGACACGGCCGCGATCTTGCGCGAGGAGATGGCCGCTGGGCCGTTTCCCGCGCTGATCCATTGCTTCACCGCCAGCCACGAGTTCGCCGACGTCGTCCTGCCGCTTGGCCTGTACATATCGCTTTCTGGCATCGTCACGTTCAAGAAATCGACCGACCTCCAGGCCACCGCTCGCCAAATCCCCCTCGACCGCCTGCTTGTCGAAACCGACGCGCCTTTCCTCGCTCCCCAGCCCGTGCGCGGGAAAACCTGCGAGCCGGCGCACGTCGCGTTGACCGCCGCCTTCATCGCGGACCTGCGCGGCATTCCACCGCAAGCTTTGGCAGAGGCCACCACCGCGAATTTCCACCGCCTGTTTACCCGCGCCCGTTAACATCCGGCGATGAAGATCACGCTCCTCGGCACGGGCACCTCGTCGGGCGTGCCGCGCATCGGCAATGATTGGGGCAATTGCGACCCCGCCGATCCGCGCAACCGCCGCCGCCGCGTCTCGATCCTGGTCGAAAGCGGCGACACCCGCGTCCTTGTCGACACCGGCCCGGATGTGCGCGAACAGTTGCTCGACGCGCGCGTCCGCGCGGTGGACGCGGTGTTCTACACGCACGATCACGCCGATCACACGCATGGCATCGACGACCTGCGCGGCCTCTACAACCTGAGCAAAACGCGTGTGCAATGTTACGCGAACGAGCCCACGCTGGCGCTGCTGCACACGCGCTTTGGTTACATCTTCAAGGGTGAGGGCGGCTATCCTGCGATCGCGCAGGCGAACCGAGTCGCGGACACGCACCGTATCGGCCCCATCACGGTGCGCAGTTTCCGCCAGCTCCACGGCCTGATCGACTCGGTCGGCTACCGTTTCGAGGCCGATGGCGCAGTGGCCGTTTACTCCACCGACGTGAACGCCATCCCGCGCGAGGCCGAGCCCATGCTCGCGAACATGGATTTGTGGGTGCTCGACTGCCTGCGGAGAAAGCCGCACCGCAGCCACCCGCACCTCAGCCTCGCGCTCGAGTGGATCGCCCGCTTCCGCCCACGCCGCACGCTGTTCACACACATGGACAGCAGCATGGATCATGTCATGCTGTCGCGGGAACTCCCCGCCGGCGTCGAACCCGGTTATGATGGACAAATGATCGAGCTTCACGCCTGATGGAATGGTTCGACACGCTCCAGGGGTTCGAGCAGGGGCGGTTCCTTTACCTGTTCGCGTTGCTGCTGCTGATCGCGATGTTCTCGCTGCCGTTGAGGCGCATCGGTGCCGCGCGCCTGCTCGGCTACACGATGGTGTGGGCCGCGATCATTGGGGTGGGCTGGATCGCGCTCGATCGTTCCCCCGCCGCGCAAAGCTATCTCGCGCGGCTGAGCGCGCCCGAGGATTTGGGGCAGGCACCCGCGCAACGCGGCGGCGAAGTCCGCTTGCGCCCGGCATTGGACGGCCATTATTGGGTCAAGGGCACGATTAACGGCCACCCGGTTCGCTTCCTCGTGGACACGGGTGCGAGCGACGTCGTCCTCTCCGAAGCCACCGCGCGCCGCGTTGGGATCGACGTGGCTGCACTGGTTTACGACCGGCCCGGCGTTTCCGCGAGCGGCCGTGTCCAAGCCGCCGACGCCCGCGTCGACAAACTCAGCGTCGGCCCGATCGAGCGCGTGGATATGCCGGTCTCGATCATCCCGGGCGCCGACATCGATCTACTGGGGATGCGCTTCCTGCGAACACTCGATGGCTGGCGGGTGGATCGCGGAGAACTGCTGCTGAAGAGCTAAGGCCGCGCCGCCATCACCGTGCCCGAGCGTTCCATGCGCACCGCGATCGCACCGGGCATCCCGGGGAACTTCGGCCACAGTCCCGCCGCGAGCGCGTCCATGCTCGCGGGCGCGCGACCGTCGCGCAGTTCGTACATCCAATAGTTGCGCAGCACGATCTCGACGTAGGCCCGCGTTTCGCGGAACGGGATCGACTCGATGAATAGCAGCGGATCGCCATTGTCGCGCACCGTCACGTTCCACTTTTGCACTGACCCCGGGCCAGCATTGTAAGCTGCGATCACCTTAGGCAGCAGGCCCGCCGTGTACGACGTATCGCGCAGCTGCTCGAGGTAGGTCTGGCCGCATTCGATGTTAAACGCGGGATCGCGCAGCTCGCCGCCGGGCAAGCCCATGTCGCGCGCGACCTTGAGCGCGGTCGCGGGCATCATCTGCATGACGCCGCGTGCGCCCGCGCGACTGACGACATCGGTCGCGAAACGCGATTCCTGGAGCGCATGGGCATAAACGAGCGCCTGGTCGACGCGCCAGCCGCGCGGGGGCGTCCAATCGGGCGCGGGAAAACGCGCGCTAATCGGCGTGGGTGCGCCCGTAGGGGAGCGCGACGACATCCACAGCTGTGTCGCGGGCAGGCTCAGCCGCGCCGCCAACCGCAGGATCGCGGCGTAATCGGTCGGCTCGGCGGTGGTCGCAAGCCAGCGCAGCTCACGGTCCGCGAGGCCGAGCTGGCCAATTTCCACCAGCGCCACCGCACGCCTGGCACCGGGATGGGCGGAAAGATGATTCCAGTCCGCCTTGATGAAATCGGGCTCGCTCCAGTCGAGACCATCGGCAAGACCGAGCGCGCGCCTGGCGAGCAGGCCGTAGAAGCTTTGGGGATAGGCGGCCGCCAACTGCAGCCGCTGCGTAGCGAGATCGGGTCGTTCGCACGCGAAGTGCGCGCGGCTCGCCCAGTACGCTGCGGCAGCCGAAAGATCCTCACCCGGCGACTTTGCCGCGACCGCGTCGAACAGGCCCGCCGCCGACGCGCAATCGTCAGCGCGCCACGCGGCAAGCCCGGCCACCCATGCGCCCATTGCGCCGTGATTGCTCGCGCTCTGCGCCGCCGCCATGCCCATGCGTCGCGCGCCCGCATCGTCGCCTTGGCGGTAATAGGACCAGGCAATCTTGTGCGCCCACTCCGCGCGCGCGTCGGCGTCCGCGCCGCGCGATAACCGCATCCAGCCGACTTCGGCCTGCGCGGGTTGCTCGGCGGTGACGAGGGGCCGGACCGCCGCTTCGAGCGCGTCGCCGCGCGCACGTTCGTGCGCGGACGCGTGACTGTACGTGGTCAGATACAGATCGGCCGCGCGGGGCAGTGTTGCGGCACCGCTCCAGCCGAACTTGGCCGACAGGCGCGGAGCTTGCGGCAGGTCGGGGTTGGCGGCGAGAAAGGCGGCGACGTTGGTGACGCCAGGCGCGATGCCACGCGCGAGCAGCAATTCGGCCTGGACGTAAGGGCGGACCGGCGCGTCACCCAGGCGTTCCAGCGCAGACGCCGCGATGTTGTAACGGCCCGCGCGCAGATCGGCGAACACGGCCTTCCACGCGGAGCGACTGGCGAGCACGATTTGGACCGGCACGCTGCGATGGATCGCGGCCAGCGTCCGGCCCGTTGTAGCGGCGGGGGACAAGATCGGGGCGGGGGAGAGTATCGCGGCGGCGGCGGGCGTCGCCGAAGCCAGGCACAATAGCGCGCCGACGAAGCGCATCAGCGAACAATCCGAGCACGTAGTGTCAGCAAGTCCGCCCAGGCGAGCGCCTTGTGCGCGGGGTTCGCCAGCAGGTGGCTGGGGTGGAACGTCGGGAGAACCGGAATTATCACATTGCTAATAGACGTATCCAGCCACCGACCGCGAAGTCGATTGAGGCCGTGCGTGGCCCCCGTGAGACGAACCGTGGCTACGCCCCCCAAAGTCACCAATACACGCGGAGGTTCGATCACGATCAGCCGCTGAACGAAGGCGAGTTCGTCCGCGTCGCCGCTCGGCACGACTGCAGTCGACGCAATTCCAGCGCGTGTCCGATCGAGCCCGATCGCGGCCAACATGCGGTCGAACAGTTGACCGGGTGTGCCGCTCATCAGCCTGCCCGCGCGCTCGTCCTCGAAGCTGGGCGCGTCGGTGACGAACAGGATATCGCTTGGTATCGCGCCGTCGAACAGCAGCGCGGCGGGTCCGGCGTGCGTGCGCGCAGCGGCGGCGAGCGCGGCCGGGGTGTCGGCGGCGCGGGCGAGCGCTGCGATGTCCGGACGGGGTTCGCCCGCGAGGTTCGTATTGCGGACGCCGCGCGGCACCTTGGAAGCGAAGGCTTCGGCAGCGGCGGCGGACTCCGGCGCGCGCGAAGGCACCGTCAGCAGCCACGCCGTCGGCACGTCCGCAACGGGCGCGTCTACCCCCGCAGCGATCCACCAGGCGAGCGCGGCGCGTGCGGCGTCGAGGTCTATCGCTGCGGGGGAGGCGCTCACCCGAACCGCATAGATGCGTCCGCCCGTCGCTGGTCAAGAACGGCGCGCTTGCCTATGTGCTTACAGCTATGCCCGCGCGCCTGACGGGCGCACGGAGGAATTGCGCCGCGATGACGGTCCGCGAATCGATGCCCTATGATGTCGTGATTGTTGGCGGTGGTCCGGCGGGACTCTCCGCGGCGATCCGGTTAAAACAGCTCGCCGCGTCGGACGGTCGGGACGTCAGCGTCTGCGTTCTGGAAAAGGGCGCCGAGATCGGTGCGCACATTCTTTCGGGCGCGGTGATCGATCCGCGCGCGATGGACGAGTTGCTGCCCGATTGGCGCGACCTGGATTCGCCGATGACGGTGGCGGTGACTGAAAACCATCACTGGGTGCTGACGGCCAAGGGGAAATACGAAATCCCGCACAAGCTGATGCCGCCGTTCATGAGCAACAAGGGTTGCTACACCGTCAGCCTTGCCAACCTCTGCCGCTGGCTGGCTACACAGGCGGAGGGGCTGGGCGTAGAAATCTTTCCCGGCTTCGCGGCCGCCGAGATCCTCTACCGCGAGGACGGCGCAATTATGGGGGTGGCCACCGGCGACATGGGCGTGGCGCGCGATGGCAGCGAGAAGCCCGATTATACGCCGGGCATGGAGCTACATGCGAAATATACCTTGTTTGCCGAGGGCGCGCGCGGGTCGCTGACCAAACAGCTCACCAGCGTCTTCGATCTGCGCAAGGAGAGCGGTCCGCAGATCTATGGCCTGGGCATCAAGGAATTGTGGGACATCGATCCCGCCAAGCATGCGCCCGGCCGCGTCATCCACACGCAGGGCTGGCCGCTGACCGAAACGTGGGGCGGCGCGTTTCTGTATCATCAGGCGGATAACCAGGTTTCGCTCGGCTTCGTGACCGCGCTCAACTATCGCAACCCGTATGTGTCGCCGTTCCACGAGATGCAGCGGTGGAAGCATCATCCGGCGATCAAATCGATCCTGGAGGGTGGCAAACGCGTTGGCTACGGCGCGCGGGTGATCAACGAGGGCGGTCTGCAGGCGGTACCCAAGCTGACCTTCCCCGGCGGCGCGCTGATCGGCTGCTCGGCGGGGTTCGTCAACGTGCCGCGCATCAAGGGCACGCATACCGCGATGAAGACCGGCATGATGGCGGCCGAGGCGGCATTCGCGGCCATCTGCGCAGAGCGCGAGGGCGACGAGTTGGTCGGCTATAGTGCCGCTTACGAGGCGAGCTGGGTGCGCGCCGAGCTGGCGCAGGTCCGCAACGCCGAGCCCGCGGTCGCCAAACTGGGCGGCACGCTGGGCACGATCTATTCGGGCGCGGACTTATGGGCGCACCAGCTCGGCGTGAAGCTGCCGTGGACGTTCAAGCATCACCCCGACTGGGAGGGGTTGAAGCCTACCGATCACGTCCACAAGATCGAATATCCCAAGCCTGACGGCGTGATCAGCTTCGATCGGCTGTCGTCGGTGTTCCTGTCGAACACCAATCATGTCGAGGATCAGCCCGTCCATCTGCGGCTGAAAGACCCGCTCGCGTGGACGCCGGTCAACCTCGACCTGTTCGACAGTCCGGAGAGCCGTTACTGCCCGGCGGGGGTGTATGAGGTCGTGAACGACCCCGAGCCGCGCCTGCAAATCAACGCGCAGAACTGCGTCCACTGTAAAACCTGCGACATCAAGGATCCCACGCAGAACATCGTCTGGGTCACGCCCGAAGGTGGCGGGGGTCCGAACTATGCGAATATGTAGCGCGCTAATCGCATTGGCGTTGGCTGGCGTGGCCGGCGCGGCGTCAGCGCGCGGGATGCGCGCGCCGACCGATCCGGTCGCGCAGTTCGCGATCGGGACGGCAGCGATGGCGCGCAGCGATCTGGGCGAGGCGACGCGGCGCTACGACGCCGCGCTTGCCGCCGATCCGTCGAACGTCACGCTGCGCCGCGCCGCGTTCGGCATGGCGCTGATGACGGGCGACCGGCACCGTGTCGATGCTCTCGCGGCACAGCTGTCGCCAGGCGAGGGCCAGGACAGCGTGTTGCTGTTGCTGAGGCTGGTGCAGGCGTTCGAGCGGCGGGACTGGCGCGCGGCGAGCGCGGTCGCGGATTCGGTCCAAACGCAGAAACTGTTCGGCGAGGCGCTGCCTGCCGCCATTCGCGCGTGGGCGAAATTTGATGGCGGGGACCGCGCGGGCGCGCTGACCATGCTCAAGCCCGAGGGGGCGGCACCGGGCGCATTCAGCGCGATCGCCGAGCAGCGCGCGCGGATGCTCGTGGCGGCGGGTCGCTATGCCGAGGCGCGCACCGCGTTTGCCGGGCTGCTGCTGGGCGGGGAGCGCGGCGTGGACCTGCGTATCGCTGCCGCCGACGCGGCGGCGCGTATGGGCTATCGTGCAGCCGCGCACGACTTGCTGGTGGAGACCGAGCCGAGCGGCGCGCTCGAACGCGCGCGCACGCGGCTGGAGGCGGGCCACGCCATTCAGGACGAGGGCAATCCCGCACGCGCGGGCCTTGCGGCATTAATGGGCGCGCTGATCGGCGAACTCGGCCAGCGCCAGCCCGTAGCAGCGATTCCGTTCGCACGAATCGCGGCGTTCATGGCCCCGCGTCGGGGGGTGGAGACGCTGCGGCTGGCGGATATGCTGAACCGCGCGAGCCAGTATGAGGCCGCGCTGGCGACGGCCGCGAGTGTGCCCGAGGGCTCGCTCTGGGCGGGCGAGGCGACCGGCCTGCGCGCGCAGGTGCTTATGCGCCGCGAGGACCAGACCGCCGCGCTGGCGCTGCTGCGGCGCGCCGCCGAGGGCAAGCGCGGCGGTGCCTTCGAGTGGTCGCAGCTTGGCGGTGCCGAGATGCAGGCAAAGGCATTCGCGCCCGCTGCCCAGAGTTACACGCGCGCGATCGAGCTCGCGCAGGCGAAGGGGCCGGTCGCGTGGCCGCTATGGTTCCAGCGCGGCAGCGCGTATGAACAGGCGAAGGACTGGCCGCACGCCGAAGCCGATCTGCGTCGCGCGCTGGCACTCTCACCGCGCGAGCCGATCGTGCTGAACTATCTGGGTTATTCGCTAATCGATCGCGGGCTGAAAATGGACGAGGGGACAAAGCTCGTCCAGCAGGCGCTCGCGGGCGCGCCCAACGATCCCGCGATCCTCGATTCGCTCGGCTGGGCCTATTATCACGGCGCGCGTTACGCGGACGCGGTTGGCCCGCTGGAGCGCGCGGTCGCGGGCGCGCCGGGCGATGCGGCGGTGATCGAGCATCTGGGCGATGCGTACTGGAAGGTGGGTCGCCGTCTGGAGGCGCGCTTCCAGTGGAACGCCGCAGCGACGCTCGACCCCGATACCGACGAGAAGGCGCGGCTTGCCGCCAAGATCGATTACGGGCTGGACCGCGCCGTGCTCGCCGGGGCTATGCCCGCCGCGTGAGCGCGCACGAGTTCGCGCCCGCCAAGATCAACCTCGCGCTTCACGTCCGGCGGCGCGAGGCGGACGGTTATCATGCGATCGAGACGCTGTTCGTATTCGCGGACGTGGGTGACACGGTGAGCTGGGCGGGCGAGGCGGACGGGTTTTCGCTGGAGATCGCCGGGCCGTTCGCAGGCGGTCTGGCGAGCGACGGCGACAATTTGGTGTTGCGTGCCGCGCGCGCGCTGGCCGAGGTGGCGGATGTCCGGCGGGGCGGGCGCTTGATGCTCGACAAGCGGTTGCCGGTTGCATCGGGGATCGGCGGTGGTTCGGCCGATGCTGCGGCGACGCTGCGGCTGCTCAATCGGCAGTGGGGGCTGGGCTGGCCGGTCGAGCGGCTCGCGATCTTGGGTGCCGCGATCGGTGCGGATGTGCCCGCGTGCGTCCACGACGTGCCGATGCGCGGCGAGGGGCGCGGCGAGCAGTTGGTGCCTATTGGATTTGCTGGTTCGGCGGCGGTGCTGGTCAATCCGGGCGTGGCGGTTTCCACGGCGGCGGCGTTCGGCGCGTGGAACCGCCAGGATCGTGGCGGGCTCGCGCACGGTGACGCGCTCGCGGCGGCGCGGGCGGGACGTAACGATTTGGAGCCCTCGGCGCTCGGCCTCGCCCCGGCGATCGGCGACGCGCTGGGGCGCTTGCTGGCAGCGCCGGGCGCGACGCTCGCGCGGATGTCGGGCTCTGGCGCGACGTGCTTCGCGCTGTTCGACACGCAAGCCGCCGCCGACGACGCGGCGCGCTCGCTCGCCGGGGTACGGCCCGATTGGTGGGTGGCCGCGACCCGGCTCAGAGAATCGTAAACTAGTCGGCCCCACCGTCGTTTCCGCTGGTACGGAGTTTGCGCTCCGTCTGGCGACGATCGGTCTTCCTTCCCCTGGGCGGGCCGTCGCGAGGCTGGCGGCGGGGTTGCGTATCATTGCCCCGCCGCCGTTGCGCCCCGGTCGCTCCACTGTATGACTCCGCCCGGTCGTTCAGCTATATGGCACCAATCGCCGCGCTGGAACGTTCTTTCCGATACGGTTATTTCGTGCACGAGTGGTTGGATCGAGAAAGCGTTCGATGGGTGAAGTCAGGGTTGCGATCGCGGGCGTGGGCAATTGCGCGAGCAGTCTGGTGCAGGGGATCGCGCATTATGCGAACGGCGGCGGCAACGATCCCGTCGGATTGATGCACTGGGATTTGGGCGGCTATCGTCCGCGCGACTTGCGCGTGGTTGCGGCGTGGGATGTCGATGCGCGCAAAGTGGGGCTGGACGTGGGCGAGGCCATTTTCGCGCCGCCCAACTGCACCACGAAGTTCGCGCACACGGTGCCGCTGTCGGGTACGCTGGTGGAGATGGGCGCGAAACTGGATGGTGTCGCGCCGCACATGGACGAATGGCCGGTCGACCGCCGCTTCGTGGTGGCGGATGCGCCCGAGCCGACGCTGGGCGACGTGGTGGACCGGCTGCGCGGGACCGAGGCGGACGTGCTGGTCAATTATTTGCCGGTCGGATCGCAACGCGCCAGCGAGTTCTACGCCGAGGCTGCGCTGCAGGCGCGTGTCGCGCTGGTGAACGCCATCCCCGTGTTCATCGCCAGCGATCCAACCTGGGCGAAGCGGTTCACGGACGCGGGCGTGCCCGTGCTCGGCGACGACATCAAGGCGCAACTTGGCGCGACCATCTTGCATCGCACGCTGACCGACCTGTTCGCCAAGCGCGGTGTCAAGCTGGAGCGGACATACCAGATCAACACGGGCGGCAACACCGACTTTCTCAATATGCTTGCGCGCGACCGGCTCGCGTCCAAGAAGGTCAGCAAGACAGAGGCGGTGCAGGCGGTCGCGGCGCGGCGGCTCGATCCGGAGAATATCCATGTCGGGCCGAGCGACTATGTCGCTTGGCAGAATGACAACAAGGTCGCGTTTATCCGTATGGAAGGGCTGCTGTTCGGCGGGGTGCCGATGAACCTCGAATGCCGGCTTTCGGTGGAGGACAGCCCCAACAGCGCGGGTGTCTCGATCGACCTGATCCGCTGCGCGAAAATCGCGCGCGAGCGGGGGCTCGGCGGACCGGTTTTGGCACCGAGCGCCTATTTCTGCAAGCATCCGCCCGAGCAGACGACCGACGATCTGGCGCACGCGGCGGTCGAGGCGTTCATCGCCGGTCGGTGACCCGCGCGTTACTGGACCTGCGCGCGCGTGGCCGCTACCCGTCTCCGCCAAGCGGAGGATAGCATGGTACGTTGGGGCTACGGCGTTTTAGCGGCATTGCTGATTGGCGGAGCGGCGCATGCCGATCAGCTGTGGGCCGAGGCGGGCGACAGGCAGCTTCGGCAGGATGTGGAAACGCTGAAAGCCGGCAAGTACATCCGGGGGCCGGTGGAGAGCTGGCCGCTGCCGTGGTCGCAGATCATCGACGGGGTGGAGAAGGTCGAAGCCGCCAACGCGCCCGGCTTCATCGCCGCCGCCGCTGCACGGTTGCGCGCACGATCGGGTATCGCCGAGCAATCGACGGTTTATGAGGTGGACATCGCGGGCACCAATCGGCCGTCGCTGATCCGCGACTTCGGTTTTGAGGCGCGCAATCAGGCCGATGTCGCGATCCGGGTGTCGAACAGCCTCGGCAATCTCCACCTGAACTACGGTGTCGGCTACCGATCCAAACAGGTCGGGCCCGATTACCATTTCGAGCCGAGCGATTTCGCTTTGCAGATCAATAATTGGGCGATTTACGGCGGCTATACGCAAAAATGGTGGGGTGCCGGGAACGACGGCGCGCTGACGATCGGTACCGATGCGCGGCCGTTTCCCAAGGTGGGCTTCACGCGGCTCAATCCGCTGAAGCCTCGCCCGAAGTTCCTGCGCTGGATCGGCCCATGGCGGTTCGACTTCTTCGGCGGCGTGCTGACCGAGACGCGGCCCGACAGCAAAAACCCCATCGAGATCGGTGGCAATCTCGCGGTCGAGCCGTTTGCAGGGCTCGAACTCTCCGCCAAGCGCACAGTCCTGATTTGCGGGTCGCGCGGCACCGCTCCCGTGCCGACGGGGATCGCCAATATCGTCGGCGGCGGAGAGTGCAGCTCCGCAGCGTTCGTACGAGGGGTCTTGCCGCTGTTCGGCGGCGCGCAGGCGGGCGACTCGCTCGCGGGCCTTAGCGTTAGTTATACGCGAATGGTCGGCGTTGCGGCGGTCAAAATTTATTACGAGGCGGACGGGGAGGACAAGAAAGGCGTGATCCAATTCGATCAGAACGGGCAAACCGGCGGCGCATCGTTCACGATGCCGATCGGCGAGGAGGGCGCGAGCCTGCAAGTCTATAGTGAATATACGGACACTCTGGCTCGACGCATGATCCCGTTCAAATCCTTTCCGCATTCGTTCTACGGGAACAGCTTCTACTATACCGGCAAGGATTACCGCGGCCTGCCACTGGGCGAGAGTATCGGCGGCGACAGCGATTTGTTCACGTTGTCCGGTGCCTACACCACGACGCGCAACCTGCGATTATACGGCAGCTATCGGCAGACGCACATCAACAAGACCGGCGTCGCGTCCGCCTCGCGCTCGGGCAATCCCGAGTTCATTCATATCGGCACGCTCGGGGCCGAGGTGCCCACGCAGTTCGGCGATGTGAAGATCGAGGGCCGGTTGATGGACAACGACGTGAACACCCCCGGGCGCAGCCCCACCCGGCCCGAGATCGAGATCAGCTATAAAACGCGCTTTTAGTCGAACAGACTACTGACCGAGCTTTCGTCCGCGATCCGGCGCATTGCCTCCGCCAGCAGCGGCGCAATCGTCAGTACGCGGATCTTGCCGGCATCGCACACCGCTTGGGGCAAGCCGATCGAATCGGTCACCACCAGTTCGGTCAGCCGCGATTTCTCCACGCGCGCAACGGCGCCGCCCGAGAGTACGCCGTGCGTGACATAGGCGACCGCGCCCGTCGCTCCCGCCGCGATTAATGCTTCGGCGGCGTTGCATAATGTGCCCGCCGAATCGACGATGTCGTCGATGAGGACACAGAAGCGGTCCTTTACTTCGCCGATGATGTTCATCACTTCGGACTCGCCCGGCTTCTCGCGCCGCTTGTCGACGATCGCCAGCGGCACATTGCCGAGCCTGCGCGCAAGAGCGCGCGCGCGGACCACGCCGCCGACATCGGGGGAAACGACGATCAGCCGGTCGCTCGGAAAGCGCGCCTTGATATCGGCCGCCATGACCGGCGCGGCGTAGAGATTGTCCGTCGGGATATCGAAGAAGCCTTGGATTTGCCCCGCGTGCAGATCCAGCGCGAGCACGCGGTCCGTGCCCGCTTCGGTGATGATGTTTGCGACGAGCTTCGCGGAAATCGGCGTACGAGGGCCGGGTTTTCGATCCTGCCGCGCATAGCCGAAATAGGGGATGACGGCGGTGATGCGCTTGGCGGACGATCGCCGCAGCGCGTCGACGCAGATCAGCAACTCCATTAGATTGTCGTTGGCGGGGGCGGACGTGGACTGAAGGACGAACACGTCCTCGCCGCGGACATTCTCGTGGATTTCGACAAAGATTTCCTCGTCCGCGAACCGCCGCACGCTTGCCTTGGTGAGCGCGATGCCGAGATACGCGCCGATGTCCGCGGCGAGTTTCATGTTGCTGTTGCCAGCGAGGATTTTCATGGGATGTTGCCCCGCCCGGTGTTCGCCGCGCCTTCTATGTCGGCTGTCACACTATCGCAACGTGATGATCGACAGCTGGCGTCCATAATCGGGTTCCTGCGCGTGTGTTGCGCGGCGGTAACTGAACCAGCGGTCCGGGTTGGCGTAGGTATCGAGCCCGAGCGGCTCGACATGGGCGATCCCGGCGCGGCGGCACTGGCGTCCGACGAAAGTTTCGAGCGCGAACTGGTGATGGCCGGGGCGACCGGGGGCAAACAGGTCGTGATTGCCCGCGAAGGCTTCGCGGAACCCATCGGTCACTTCGTAGCTCGCCTGTGCGATGCACGGGCCGATCGCCGCCGTGATGCGCGCGCGGTCGGCCCCCAGCTCCTCCATGCACGCGACTACCGCCTCGATCACGCCGTCCGCCGCGCCTCTCCAGCCCGCGTGCGCCGCGCCGATTACATGGGCTTGGGGGTCGGCGAGCAGCACGGGTGCGCAGTCGGCGGTGAGGATGCCGAGCGCGAGACCGGGCGTGCGTGTCGCCATTGCGTCGGCGCGGGGGCGCGTATCCTGGGCGATCGGGGCCGCGATCGCCAGCGCGCGCGCGCTGTGGATCTGGTGGAGGGTCACAAGGCTTTCCGCGCCCCTGACCGCGCCCACCGCGCGGCGACGATTCTCGCGTACCGCGTGCGAACTGTCCGCCGAGCCGAGGCCGGTGTTGAGGCTGGCGTAGATGCCCGTCGAGACGCCGCCCGCGCGGCCGAGGAAGGCGTGTGGCACGTCGAGCGTCCGTGCACGGGTGACGTCCGGCCCGTTCACGCGAGGCGCTTGATGTAGACGAACTCCTCGTCGAGCTGTTGGCCGACACGGAAATGGTAGCGGCCCGCTTCGGTGAAGCCATGGCGCTGGTAAAAGCGCATCGCGCGGTGGTTGTCGGAAAAGACGCTGAGCGCGAGGATGGCGGCACCGCGTGCGCGGGCGACATCTTGGGTCCAATCCATCAGCGCGTCGGCGAGCCCCATGCCGAAATGGCCGGGCTGCAGGTAGAGGCGCTTGAGCTCGATGGTGGGCAGTGTTGGATCGAGGTGGGGGAGATCGGCGGGGCACAGCATCGCGTATCCGGCGACCGCCTCGCCAACGTGGACGAGGCGGGTGGCATAGCCGGGCTTGGCGAGGACGGCGGCGGCGGCGGCTTCGCTGTGGTTTTCGATGAGGAAGGCGTTCAGGTCCGCCGCGCTGTAGAGGTGCCCGAAGGTGGTCACGAACGTCTCCGTCCCGATCCTCGCCAGCAGCACGGCGTCGGCGGGGGTGGCATCGCGGTAGGTGGGCGTCATGCGGGAAAGCCTGCGGGGGTGGGCCAATCGGGGGCGGTCAGCGCGATCACCTGGAACAGCGCCCCCATCTGCGCGGGCGCGGTAAGCCGCGCGGCGGCGGCGTGCAAGGCGGCGGCTTGGGCCGGGTTGGCGCGGGCGAGCGCGCGGGTGCGTTCTTCGAGCCCAAGGCGAGGGAGGAACTCGCCCTGCGCCATGGGGCCGTGGACGCGCGCGGGCGGCGAGGCGGCGTCGGCGAGCGCGGCGAAATCGACGTGCGCGGTCAAGTCGGCCTCGCCCGGTGTGGCGAACGGATCGACGCGCTCGCCATTTGCGACCGCCTGGAGCGTATCGCCGAGCCCGGGGCCGGGGTGGCCGTAATCGATGAACAGCGCCGCGCCGCCGTGATTGGCGATGCGGCGCGCGAGGGCGGCGACGAGCGCGCGCGCGGCGGGGCGGTCCTCGACGATTGCGCCTTCGGGCGCATCGGCGAAGGCGTCCGGGACCGCGCCTTCGGGAACGGGATCGCCCAGCACCGGCACGAATCCCCGGGGACCATGGCCGACGTGGCGTTCGCGCCAGCCATCGGCGGCGCGGACAAATTGGCGGATGGGAAGCGCGTCGAGGAACTCGTTCGCGATCAGGAGCAGCGGGCCTGGCGGCAGGTCGTCCGGATGCTCGTGCCAGTTGGCGTGAGGGACGCGCTCGGTCTGCGCGGCGATCAGCGTGGGACTGGTTTCGACCAGGTGAACGTGGGCGGCGGTGTGAAAGCCGGGGACCTGGCGCGTGGCGCGCCACGCGTCCGCCATCAGCGTGCCGCGCCCGGGACCGAGTTCGGCGAGGATCACCGGACTGCGCGCGCCCGCGCGCTGCCAGAGGTCGGCCGCCCATAGGCCGATCAGTTCGCCGAAGACCTGGGACACCTCGGGCGCGGTGGTGAAATCTCGGCCCAGCGTGTCGGCGCGCGCATAATAGGCAGCGACGCACGCCTCCATCCAGCGATCGAGGCGCATGGGGCCGGTCGCGGCGATGCGTGCCGCCAGCGCGTCGGAAAATGCGCTCACTGCTGGGATTCGAGGCCTGCGGTCGGGATGACGGGCACCCGCCGGCCCTGTGCGGTCAGCATCAGGTAGAGGCTGCCGATCACCATCGGCAGGCACAGGAACTGGCCCATGCTAAAGCCCGTGCTGTGCTGCAGCCACTCCAACTGGGAATCGGGCTCGCGGAAGAACTCGACCGTAAAGCGAAAAAGGCCGTAGCCGAGCAGGAACAGGCCCGTCAGCTGACCCGGATTTAGGCGCGCGCGGGTGCGCCAGAAGGCGTAGGCGAGGATGGCGAACAGGAGGACGCCCTCGAGCCCGGCCTCCATCAGCTGGCTCGGGTAGCGCGGCTGGTCGCCCGCGCCGGGGAAGATCATGCCCCAGTCGTGACCGGTCGCGCGGCCCCAGAGTTCCCCGTTGACGAAGTTGGCCAGCCGACCCAGAAACAGGCCGATCGGCGCGGAGCAGGCGATGTAGTCGCAGATGCGCAGCCAGCTCAGATGCCGCGAGCGCGCGTAGAGCAGGATCGCGATTCCCACGCCGAACGCGCCGCCGTGGAAGCTCATGCCGCCCTGCCAGATCTTGAGCGCATCGAGCGGATGCTGGGTGAACTCGTCCAGGTTGTAGAACAGGATGTAGGCGATGCGCCCGCCCAGAATGATGCCGATCGTCGCCCAGGTGACGAGCGCATCGGCGTCCGCCGTCGTCATCGGCGCGGCGGGCTGGCGTAGCAGGCGCGCGACATAGGCCCACGCGAGCAGGATGCCCACGATATAGGCGAGGCTGTACCAGCGCAGCGCGATCGGGCCGATCGCGAACAGTTCGCGGTGGAGGCCGAGGTCGGCGAAGTCGAGCGCGATCTGGGGGTGGAGCATCGCGCGGGGTGTAGCGGCGCGGGGCGAGGGCGGCTAGGCTGCTTGGCAATGCTCGTGCCGCCGCCGCCCCGCCGCCCCCCGCCCTGGAAGGTTGCGCGGCGCACGATCCTGATCGGCGGCGGCGCGAGCGTGGGGCTGGCGCTGGGCTGGCTCGCGTGGCCGCGATCGGAGACGGCCAGTCTCGCGGCCGGGCCGGGCGAGCATATCGTCAACGCGTGGCTGAAGATCGGCCACGATGGCCGCGTGATCGTCATCGTGCCGCAGGCGGAGATGGGGCAGGGCATTCATACCGCGCTCGCGCGGGTACTCGCGGACGAGCTGGGGGCGGACTGGCGCACGGTCAGCGTCGAGCCCGCGCCCTTGAACCCGGTATATGTCAACCGCGCGCTGCTGGGGGACGGGCTGGACGCGATGCCCGGACCGGTGCGCGCGGTCGGCGCGTGGGCGGCGGGGCATGTGCTCGAACGGCTGGACGCGCAGATGACCGGCGGATCGACGAGCGTGCGCGCGTTCGAGGGGCCGATGCGGCTGGCGGGCGCGGCGGCGCGCACGATGCTGTGCAAGGCGGCGGCGCGCGGCTGGGGGACCGACTGGCGCGCGTGCGACACGAAGGACGGCTTCGTGGTCAATGGCGCGAACCGGGTGCGGTTCGCCGACATGGCGGCAGCGGCGGCGGACGAGACGCCCGAGGACGAGCCGAAACTGCGGCTGATCGCGGGACTGGGACGCACGGCGCGGCGGCTCGATGTGCCCGCGAAGGTGGATGGCTCGGCGAAGTTCGGCGCGGATGTGCGGCTGCCAGGCATGGTGTTCGCCGCGGTCCGCCACGGGCCGCTCGGGGATACCGCGAAGCCGGTGTTCGCGGGTGCGGTGCCGCCAAGCGTGATCGGCGGGCCGGGCTGGGTCGCGGCGACGGGCGAGACATGGTGGGCGGCGAACCGGGCGGTGGGTGCGCTCGCGGTCGCGTGGCCGATGCCTGCCGACGCGGCGGACAGCGCGACGACCGCCCGGCGGCTGTCGGCGGCGCTGGACACGATGGCAATCCCCCCCGGCACGGGCAGGTTGGTCGAGGCGCGCTACACCGTGCCGTTCGTAGCGCACGCGGCGATGGAGACGATGACCGCGACCGTGCGGATCGGCAATGGTGGCGTGGAAGTCTGGGCACCGACGCAATCGACGCGGCTGACGACCTACGCGGTCGCGAGGGCGCTGGGCGTCGGGGAGGGGAGCGTGGCCGTGTACCCGACACTGCTCGGCGGCGGCTTCGGGCGCAAGATCGAGCAGGACTGCGCGGTGCAGGCGGCGCTGATCGCGCGCGCGGTGGGCAGGCCGGTGCAGCTGATCTGGTCGCGCGAGGAGGATATGGCCAACAGCTTCCCGCGCCCGGCGGCGGCGGCGAGGATGATCGCGCGGCTGGGGGCGGGAGGCGCGATCGAGGCGTGGCATACGCTGATCGCCGCGCCCATGGTCTCGCCCGCGTTCGGGCGGCGCAACATGAACGTCGATCTAGGGAGGGACGATCCTGGCGCGATCGACGGCGCGGCGGCGGTGCCCTACACGGTGGGCGAATACGCGGCGGAGGCTGTGCCCGTCGCGAGCGGCGTGCCGACGGGCTGGTGGCGCAGCGTGAGCCACAGCTACACCGCCTTTTTCGTCGAAAGCTTCGTCGACGAACTGGCGAAGGTGGCGGGCAAGGACCCGGTCGCGTACCGGCTGGAGCTGTTAACGGCCACGCCGCGCCATGCGGCCGTGCTGCGCGCGGCGGGCGAGGCGGCGAATTATGCCCCGGGCATGGGCGTGGCGCTGCACGAGGCGTTCGGGTCGATCGTGGCGCAGGTGGTCGAGTTGGCCGAGGATCAGCCCAGGGCGCGCCGGGTGAGTGTGGCGATCGACTGCGGGCGCGCGATCAACCCCGATGGCGTGCGCCAGCAAATGGAGGGCGGCATCATCTGGGGATTGTCGGCGGCGCTGTCGGGCCGCGCGACCTTCGCGCACGGTGTTGGCGTGGAGCGCAATTTCGACGCGCAGCCGCTGCTCGGCCTTGCGGACGCGCCCGAGATCGAGACGGTGATCCTGACCAACCCCGCGCATCCGCCCGGCGGTGTGGGCGAGGCGGGGGTGCCGTGCATCGCGCCCGCGCTGGCGAACGCGGTCGCGGCGACCACCGGCAAGCGATTGCGCGATTTGCCGCTGGCGCTTGGCTAGGGTCGCGCTTTGCCCGAAAGGATCGGGGTGAACCCGCTCCCCGCCGATCATCCGCCCGTGCCCGCGCCCAAAGTGGGCGTGCTGATCGTTAACCTGGGCACGCCCGACGCGCCCACGCCCGAAGCGGTGCGGCGGTATTTGAGGGAGTTCCTGAGTGACCGCCGAGTCGTCGAGCTGCCGCGCCTGCTGTGGCAGCCGATCCTGAAGACGTTCGTCTTGCGCAGCCGTCCAGCCAAATCCGCGAAGCTATATGCGAGCGTGTGGGACCATACCGCTGGCGACAGTCCATTGCGCGCGATCACACGCTCGCAGGGTGAGGCGCTGCGCGGGGCGTTCGGGCCGGGCGTGGAGGTGGCGTGGGCGATGCGCTATGGGCGGCCGGGGATCGCGGCCGAAATCGCGCATCTGCATGGGCTTGGCTGCACGCGCATCCTGATCGCGCCCTTATACCCCCAATATTGCGCCGCGACGACCGCGACCGCAAACGACGCCGCCTTCGCCGCGCTTGCCGCGCTACGCTGGCAGCCCGCGATCCGCACGCTGCCGCCCTATTACGACGATCCCGCCTATATCGACGCGCTCGCGGCGAGCGTGGAGGCGGGGCTGGCGGGGCTGGCGTTCAAGCCGGACGCGTTGCTCGCCTCGTTCCACGGGATGCCGCGCGTGACGCTCGACAAGGGCGATCCCTATCATTGCCACTGCCGCAAGACTGCGCGGCTGCTCGGCAAACGGATGGGGCGCGAAGTGCGCGTGAGCTTCCAGTCGCGCTTTGGCGCGCAGGAATGGCTGAAGCCCTATACCGAGGGCGTGCTGGGTGCGATGCCGGGCGAGGGGATCAAGCACGTCGCGATGATCGCGCCGGGTTTCTCGGCGGATTGCCTCGAAACGCTGGAAGAGCTTTCGATCCGCGGGCGCGAGACGTTCGAACACGCGGGTGGCGAAGCGTTCGCCTATCTGCCCTGCCTGAACGATAGCGCGCATGGAATTGCCTTATTGCGCCACCTTGTGGCACGCGAGCTTGCGGGGTGGGTTGAGCCCCTTGGGTAACATCGTGCGGCGGCAGACCGCGAGTGGGAGAGAGATATGGCACGGGTGGCATTGGTGACCGGCGGATCGCGCGGCATCGGCGAGGCGATCAGCAAGGCGCTATCGGCGGCGGGCGTGACCGTTGCGGCGAACTTCGCGGGCAACGAGGAGAAGGCGGCCGCCTTCACGCAGACGACCGGTATCCGCACCTATCGGTGGAATGTCGCGGACGCGGCGGCGTGCGACGCGGGACTAAAGCGCATCGAGGCCGATCTTGGGCCGGTCGATATCTTGGTAAACAACGCCGGAATTACACGCGACGGCGGTTTCATGAAAATGACCGACGCGATGTGGCGCGAGGTGATCGATGTGAACCTGACCAGCGTCTTCCACCTGTGCAAGGCGGTGTTTCCGGGGATGCGCGCGCGCAAATGGGGGCGAATCGTGAATATCAGCTCGATCAATGGCCAGAAGGGACAGTTCGGGCAGGTGAACTACTCGGCCGCCAAGGCAGGGATGATCGGGATGACCAAGGCTTTGGCTTTGGAGGGCGCGAAGAACGGCGTGACGGTGAACGCGGTCGCGCCGGGCTATATCGCGACAGAGATGGTGGCTTCCATGCCGCAGGACGTGTTGGATAAGATCGCGGCGGGCATTCCGGTTGGACGGCTGGGAAGCTCGGACGATGTGGCGCGGGGCGTGGTGTTCCTCGCGGCCGAGGAGGCGGGGTGGATCACGGGATCGACACTGTCGATCAATGGCGGGCAGTTGATGGACTGAACAGTAAGCCTGTTCCACAGCGGTTTGCAGTTGGACCTACTGGCTAGTGTGTTATCTAACGCATGGATTTTACACGACGGCTTATTATATACTTGCTCGGCATGCGTCCTTGCGCGCGGTTTCGGCAAAACGTCGGCAGGGCCATGACCGCTTAATGCCGATAGAGTGCCGCAACCTCCACGTAGTTCAGGACATGGGCCAACGTATCCCGACACCATCAGCGTGGGACCTAGCATGGTGAGTAATCCCTAGTATAGGCTCGAAACCGTCAAGGCCACGCCGCTTCCTGGCCGCGCGTTGCCCGCCACGTGCGCGCGGTACTCGATGCGGAAGGTCACGGGCAATTTGGGATGACTGATCCGCAGCGTCCGCCCCACGTCCACCCGGCTCGTCGTGCGATCGGTCGTCTGCACCGAGCTCCACGCGCCGACGCCCAATCCCATATCGAGCTGCGCGGGCAGCTTGAACGCGCGCTCCGCGATCAGCTGCGCGCCGGCGAAGCGATCGGGTCGACGGCCGACGATGCCCGCCTCGCCGAACGCGCTCACATCGATGCCACGCACGCGCCGCGAGGTGCCGCCGTACATCCGCGCCTGCCAATCCGAGCGCGAGAGCGAACCGATCTTGAACAGACGCTCCGCCACCAGTGTGACCGGAACCCGCCGGAGCGGCTGGACCGCGATCCCCACCGCCGCCTGCGCGCGGCCCGTGTCCGCGCGCGAGAAGCCGTTCATCGGCTGTGAGTAGCGCATCTGCAGCTCGACCGGGTGCCGCCCCAGTGGATTGGGGGTGAGCGCCAGCATCGTGCTCGCCGATCCGCCGCCGAGCACATTGGTCGCGGCGGGTAGGCCGGGCGTGCGGATCAGCGTGCCATCGCCCGCGCGCTGGAAGACGTAGGCCTCCACCCGCCACCAGCGGCCGAGGCGGTCTTTCTCCTTTGCCCAGGCAGACGCGCGCGGGTGGCTGGGATCGAGGCTGAGCGCGACGGCGAACGCGCTCGCCGCCGCGCGCCGATCCCCCGCCTGGAGATAGGCATAGGCGCGCGTCGCGGCATCGTAAGCGGCTGCGGCCATATCGGGCGCGGTCTCGGTCGCCTGCAACGGGGTGTGCATCGCGGGCCGCGCGCTGACCCTTCGCACAACCGACGGGGACAGACCGGCCTCGACCTCGACCTCGCGTTCGCTGGCCTGTCGTGGCTCAAGACGCCGCGCGCGTAGCCGCCAGAGCGGGCGCGGCGCAAGGAGTCGACCGTCCGCGCCCGGCGCGGGAGAGCTGTAGACCATCACCTCGGGCGGCGCAGCAGGCGGCGGCTCGCCAGGGAAACTTGGCGGCGTGGGAGCGATCGGCGCGAGAAGCGGCGCGGATGCTAGGGGCACTTCGGTAATCAGAGGATCGAACCGGCGCGCGACATCATCCCGAACCGCCGTCGCGCGCATCCCGCCATAGAAAGCGAGGCCAATCGCGACGAAAGCGACGGCACGAAATGGTCGCATAGCTAGGTGGCTTGGCCGGGAATGCGGTGCGCGGTCTTCTCCCAGGTGGCCGAGCGCCGGCCCGCTGCGATGTCGAGATAACGACGCAGCGCGCGCAACGTGGCGAGCGTGTTGATCAGGTTCGCTACCACCACGCGCGGCAACGAACGCAGCCCCTCGCGCCAGCCATGCTCCGCCCCCGTGAACAGCGCGCGCATCGTAAGGCGCCAGCCGAGCAGCCCCGTGTTCAGCATCAGCAGCGCGCCGAGTAGCCCGTCGCCCGGCGCGACCGGCCCAAGCACGCGCGCAGGCGTCCAGAACCACATCAGCGTATTGGCGACAACCGCGCCCAGCATTGCCGCGTACGCGAGCAGCAGCAGCGGAGCGGTGAACAGCGGCTTGCGATCGCGCCACAGCATATACTGGTCCGCGCCGTCCCCCGCCCAGCCGAGCCGGTCCCAGCCATCGAGCGCAATCCCCAGCATCCAGCGCGATTTCTGGCGCACGGCGGTGCGAAGCGTGTGCGGGAAATGCTCGCGCGTCGCGACCAGCACGCCGTCGGCGTCGCGCACGCGGACCAGCGCGCCCTGGCCGCCGTTGCGCTTGATCCTGACCCCCAGCTCGTAATCCTCGGTGAAGCAGGCCGGGTCGAAGGGCTGACCGCGTTGCGTCGCGCCAAGCAGTACTAGATGCTCGCGCGCGATCGCGCACGCCACGCCCGCCAGTGGCACCGCCGCACCCAGCGCCTCGCGCACGGTGACGTCCTTGCCGTGGCTTTCGGCGAATTCATCGAGATAGTGGCCCGCAATCCAGCGCGAACCCGGGTCAGGGATCGGCACGACGGGCAATTGCACCAGCGCGAAACGGCCGATCAGATGATCGAAGACGCCCAGCTCGCGCGCGTGGACCACATCTTCCGCGTCGTGCAGCACGATGGCCTTGAAGCGGATACCCGCGCGCGCCTCCGGCATTAGGTAGCAAGCGCACCACGATCCACCTACCCGCTCCGGCCCTGCTCCGGCACAATGCGGGCATGGCCGATGAACAGGTTCTCCACGGGTTGCTACGCCGCCGCGCCGCCATGTCTGGCGAGGTGGAGGCCCTACGCGAGCAACTGAGCGTGCTGCTATCGGGGCTGGATCACGTTGACGCGACGATACGCCTGTTCAAGCCGGACATCGATCTGGAGGACTTGCCCTCGCGCCCCATACCGCCTCCTAGCGCCGCGTTCCGGGGCGAGGTGCAGCGGTTCTTGCTACACACGCTTAGAACCGCCTCTGAGCCGCTTACGACGCACGATCTGGCCCGCGTTGTCATGGAAGCGCGGCGGCTGAACACGAGCGACCGTGTGCTGTTTAAGCTTGTATCCACGCGCACCGGGCATAGCCTGTCGCGGCTCAGGCGCTTGGGGTTCGTCGAGGGTGAGCGGTTCAGCAAGGGCGCGCTGTTGTGCTGGCGGGTGTCGAAGCGCGGGGCGAGCGGGGAGGTTGTAGGGGGCTGGCGGAACGGGGAGGGTAATGCCGAGCATTAGCGCAATGGGTGCGCTCGCGGCCCATCATCGTTGACTCAGGTCGTCGCGTCTGGGGTTGTCAAGACAAAATATCTTGTTACAAGAGTGACGGCCGCCGCGAGTTGGGCGAACTAACCGCTAACGGCTAGGATATGATCGACAGTGGGGGCTAACTTGCTCCCACCGACCGAACCGAAAACGGTGGTACTTGCATACCGACACCGCCTTCGGCCAACCACACACTATACGCATGTGATCCTCCTTTCGGGGTGCTGGGTATAAGCCCAGCGCTCCGGGGAGCCCCGCGCGCCATCAGGGCGACGAGTGGTCAAGAAGGTGCGGCGACCGTCATGTTTTAATTGGCATAAACGAATTAAAGAGTCGAATCTGTTTCTGCGCCAGTCCACAATTATGACGCGCGTTGCCAATACCCCTTCCACTGGCGCGACACGCCCGACGCCGTAGCGCCCGCAACAAGCATTCCGAACTGCCCACCGTTGGACACGCGGCGGTAATCCTCGCGCCATGCCATTTCGCGCGCATAAGCAGCGAGGTACGGCCCGGCGATGCTGTGATGCGTGCCGATCTCCGCGCGGCGTAGGCGGCTGAAAAAGCTTTCCGCCATGTTCGTGCACGCGATCCCATCGGAGTAGCATTCGGAGTGATTGATCCGCTGCGCGGCATAGCGGCCGTGCAGCACGTCCCAATGCGAAGCTTCATCCGCATTGATGACCGAGCCGTCAGCGACAAAGGCGTTGACGGCGGCGATGCCATCGGCTTCGCGCTTGGCGACGTAGGTAAGCGACCGGCCCTTACGCTCGCGCATGATGATCACGGACTGGCGCTTGCCCGACTGATTGGCGATCAAGCGGCGGTCGAGACGGTTTGCCTTGTGATTGGCGGGCTTCACGTAGCCGCCGAAGTAAGCGCCATCGACCTCAACCGTACCGGTCAGGATGCCGGGCGCTTCGATTGCCATAGCCTCGCGCAGCTTGTGCGATAGGACGAACGCCGTCTTGTATTGCACGTCGAGATCGCGGCTCATTTGCAGCGCGGAGATGCCCTTGGCCCCGTTCACGAAGATGGCGATGGCCGCGAGCAGGTCCGTGAAGGACAGCTTGCGCGAGGCGAAGATCGTTCCCGACGTGACCGAGAATTGATGGTGACAGCCGACGCACTTGAAGCGACGGCGCGTGCTGATTGAATAGCTTTCGACACAGCCGCAGCGCGGGCACACAGGCGTGCCGTCGGTATCGGCCCAGCGGATCGCGCAGAACGTCTGGTAAGCCTTGTCTTCGCCCATGCGGAACACAGCCTTCAGGCTGAGGGTGCGGGCGGCGGCGGTGAGAAGGAAGTGCTGAGCCATTGTCATCGTATCCAGTGCTTATGCATCGGATATAGTGGCATTGGCGCATTATAGACAAGGGCAAAGGCATCGCATACAGTGGCATTTGCGACGAACGGAGTGCGCTATGCAGGAATTGCGAACGGACAAGGAATGGGAGGATCGGGCGAAGGGCTTGCTTAAGGCCGAACTGAAGCTGCGCGGCGTCACCTACGCAGCCTTGGTGGGAAAGCTCGCGGACGTGGGCGTGGTGGACTCTGAGCCGAACATCCGCAACAAACTGGCGCGGGGCAAGTTTACAGCGGTGTTCCTGATCCAATGCCTAGAGGCTATCGGCTCTACGTCCTTGCGGCTCTCGGATGCCTAGCGGCGTCACCAAAGGAACAGGCACCCCACGACCATAAAGCTCAGGCCACCAGTCGTAGAGAGCGCCCCGTCGATCCGAGTTCGGCTCCAACCATCAAGCCCGTCGATCCCGCGATAGACAAGGCCCCATGCCGCGACCCACGAAGCAATCAGAATTGCGATCTTGATTCCCAGTGGAAGAACGCAGACGCGGCGAGCGACCAAGCAGAATATTCCGCTATCCAATTGGTGCTTTCGGCACTGGGCATAGCCGGATTGATCTACAGCCTCGTACTTACACGTCGCGCTGTTAGGATTGCAGGCGATGCGACGAAGGACGCCGACAATGCTTTGGCCATCGCTGAGCGCAACGCTAACGCGACTGAGAATACTGTTGAGGCGATTCGGGTCAATGCCAAAGCCGAACTTCGTGCCTATCTTGCGGTTGTCAGCGCCGCGCCGGGCATTGTCATCGATCAGGGAATGAACTCCAGATTGATGGTACACAATTTCGGGAAAACGCCAGCTCGGGAAGTGAAGGGAGGCGCTGCTGCCCACATTGGCTACCACCCCCTCACCGACTCCGATGCAACGCGAGACTTCGCTGAGGCTCTTTATTGCCCCGTCATAAACCCCGGCGACAGTGTCCCCATACACGTGGAAACTAAGCAGCGGACTATTGAGCATCTGAGAGAGAACTTGGGGTCGGCATTTCACGCTTACGGGATTATCACCTACGTTGACGTGTTCGGAGAAAGTCACCAAACCGACTTCTCGTGGCAAGCTACCGAGCGAATGATCAGAAAGTGCCAAATGGAGCGTAGCATTATGGGAAACGACGCCACCTAGCCACATCATTACGGCTGCAATAAAAACAGACACGCTTTATGCCTTCTCTGGCGAAGCATCGGCGCAAACGAACCTATTTAGGCTGGTGCGTTTGCTACCGAATGCCGCGCGCCTCGTGCGCCAGCGCCGCGCGCCATACATGGTTCAGGCAATCGGCCTTGGTCGTCGGTCCCGCGCGCGTGGTGACCACGCGTTCGATGCGTGGATCGCCGACGCTGGCCACGGCCGAGATCGTCGCGGGGTCGTTGGGGTAGCAGCCGACGAAGACGCGGTAGCGCGGGTAGGCAAAGGTGCCGACAAGACCGCGCAGCATCGTCGCAATGACGGCGGCCTCGTCCCAGGCGGGAACGAAGATCGCGAACCAGCCGGGATCGTCCGACCCCATCGTCTCCGCCTCTATCGGTGGGTGGCGCGGGTGGACGGCGAGGACGCGCGTGAGGCGGCGCGTCCAGTAGACGACATCGATGAACAGATCGTCGAGCCCCGAAAGCGCGAAACCCGCTGCCGCGATCAGCATCGCCTCGCGCAGACCACCCAGCGCCAGCGCGAACGCGTGCAGGAATGCAAATTGCCCGGCCCCGGTCATCGCGCCTACCCACGACGCAACAATCTTTCGTGCAAGCCGCGCGTAAAGAGCCGCTAGAGCCGGCTAAGCCTTGTCAGCAACCATCAACGCCGCGCGTACGATGAGCGCGATCAGAACCGCAGTGGATGCCATGAACAGGTTCGCACGAAGGCTGATAATGTTCGTCGTCGATTGCACGATGCTGTGCACCACCCGCAAGGCCACGTACGCCCATGCCAGCCACGCGCTCCAGCTGCCGCCCTGCCCCATAACCGCAAGGGCAAGCCCGACCGCGTAGAACACCGTCGGCTGCTCCATGAGGTGCGTGTAATTGTGTGCGGGCCAGTGCACCGGCCCCTCGATCATCTTCTCCAGATCCTGGCCGCGCCCGACACGCCGCCCCGCGAGACTGATGCCGCTGGCCTTCATTGCGCCAAATCGGCGAACGATCATCCAGCCGAGCATCACCATCGACCAAAAGGCGAGCGCGATCACGGGGCCAAGCGTAGTGTTCATCGCGAGTCCTTCCACGGTTGCCAAAAAGCTAAGAAAACCTCGATCGCCGCGATGAGCGCGAGCGGCTGATCGATCAGCACATGATGATGACTATTGGGAATACTCACGAATGGCGTACCCGACGGCGCGTGCGCGCGTTGCCGGGCGCGCAGTTCGGGCGGGACTATGCGAGAATGCTCGCCATAAATGAACGCCAAAGGGCAGGCTGGAGCCTGGATCGCAGCCCAGCTGTCCCACGCCGCTATGCGCGTGAAAAAGCCCGGATCGAACCGCCACGTCCATCCGTCTCGTGTTTCATGGAGCGCATCGCGCGCGATCCGGTCGGCGATATAGACGTTCTCGACCGGTTGTTCGGGGGCTAGACGAAAGCGTGCGAGCGCGGCCTCTAAGCTGGAATACGACTTACCGCCGGGTGTGAAACGGCGCATGAACGCGTCGGGGTTTGGCGGGCTGACCCCGCTGTCAACGAACAGCACCCCCGCCAGTCGCGCGCCGTGGCAATGGGCGGCGAGGGCCGCCGCCGCTCCGCCAAAACTGTGCGCGACGATCACCGGCGGGCCACTCGCGAAAAGCCCTGCCGTCTCCGCTGCGGCAATCGCCTCGGCGACATAAGTGTCGATGCTATACGCATCGCGCCAACCCGAACCGCCCATGCCCGACCAGCTGAGCGCCGCCACACGGTGCGTGTCCGCCAGAAATGGCGCGATGTGCGACCACCAGCGCGCGTGCGCCATGCCACCATGGCACAGCAAAACACCCGGCGCGCCGACACGGCCCCAGGCGAGCAGCTCGATTGCGGCACCCTCGACGGTGATCGGCACCGTTTCGGGAGCATGCGCCAGCGCGCGGGTGAACCATTCCGGCGCGGGAGGGACCACGCCGCCTAGCGCAGCCAATGGCCAATCAGGTTCGTTCATGAAACCAATTGTGCACTCGCTTCGTGACCCGATCAACCCCGCTCAGCGCCCGTCGTCCGATCCGATATACTGGTACAGCGCGATCCGGTTGTTTACGTCGGTCAGGATGACACCGATTTCGGCCCGGCGCGCCGCATAGGCGGTGCGCTGGGCGATCAACGAATCGAGAAAGGTGCCGATCCCCACCTGATATTGCTGCAGGAGAAGTCGCTCGGCGAGCGCGCTCGATTGCACATATTCCGCCTGTGCCGCGCGCTGCTCGACGATCGTGCCACGCCGCGCCAGACCGTCGGCGACCTCGCGAAAGGCGATCTGCACCGTGTAGCGATATTGCGCGACCGCCGCGCGCTGCTGCGCGCGCGCGAGATCGAGGTTGGCGCGCGTCGGACCACCGAGAAGCGGCAGTGTCGCCGCGCCCGTCCCCGTCACCGCGAAGGCGGGATTGGTGAACAGCGACGTGAGGCCCCGGCTCGCGACGCCCGCAAGCGCGGTCAAACTGATTTCCGGGAAGAAGGCCGCGCGAGCGACACCGATGTTCGCGTCGGTCGCGCGGATCGTATACTCCGCCTGGCGGATATCGGGCCGCTGCAGCAGCACGCGCGAGGACAGACCGGCGGGCACCGTCTGGACCGTCGTGTCGACTTGCGCGAGCGTGGCGGGCAGCAGCGCATCCTGCACTGGTTCACCCACCAGCAGCTCGAGCAGATTGCGATCCTGCGCCACGAACGTCGTCTCGTTGGCGATGTCGGCGCGCGCGGTCGCAAACAGTGTCTCGGCGTTGGCGACATCGGTCCGTGCGGCAAGCCCCGCGCCCAACAGCTGCTGAGTAATCTTCAGGCTTTGTCCCGCGCTGCCATAGGTTTGTCGCGCGACTGCGAGCAGGTCCCGATCCGAGGCGAGCGTTGCGTAGGCGGTCGCCACCTGGCCGATCAGCGTGATACGCGTGGAGCGGTAGCCCGCGTCGCTCGCGAGGTATTGGTCGAAGACCTGGGCGGTCAGATTGCGCTGACGGCCGAACAGGTCGAGCGTGAAGGCGCTGACGCCCGCGCCGGCGTTCGCGGCTCGCCCGACATTGGCGCTCGATACCGACGCGCTCGCGCTACCGGCAAGCGTGGGCAGCAGCGTCGACCGTTGCGCACGGTAGATGGCGTTTGACGCCTCGACATTGGCGACAGTGACGGCAAGGTTCTGGTTGTTGGCGAGCGCGCGTTCGACGACGGTGATCAATCGCGGATCGGTGAGGACCCGCCGCCACGGGAGACCGGCGGGCTCATCGACGTTGGGCGCGTAGGCTGGGCCGCTTGGCCAGGCGGGCGGTACGGCGGCAGGCGGCTGGACATAGCGGGGTGCGAGATTGCAGCCTTCGACGTCCACCAGCAGTGCGATCGCGGCAGCCCTCGAGGCGAGCATCCTCATGCGGGCTGCGGCGTGGCGGAGGGATCGGCCCCAGGCCTATCGACCTCGTCATTCTTTGGCTTCTCCGACTTCTCGTCTTTAGCCTCGCCGTCGGGTGCCTTGTCTCGGTGGAACAGTTTGGCGACGGCGAGAAAGAACATCGGCACGAAAAAGATCGCGAGCGCGGTCGCGGTCACCATGCCGCCGACCACGGCGGTGCCGATTGCGATACGGCTGTTCGCGCCCGCGCCGCTTGCGATCGCAAGCGGGAAGGTGCCCGCGATGAACGCCAGAGACGTCATCAGGATTGGCCGCAAACGAAGCCGCGCGGCCTTTACCGCCGAATCGCGTGGACTACTGCCCTTATGACGCTCGTCCTCGGCGAACTCCACGATCAGAATGGCATTCTTGGCCGCCAGACCCATCGTCGTCAGCAGGCCTACCTGGAAGTAGATATTGTTATCGAGCCCGCGCAGTGTCACCAGTGCCACCGCGCCGATCAGGCCTAGTGGAACCACAAGAAGCACCGCGAACGGGATCGTCCAGCTCTCGTACAGCGCGGCTAGGCACAGGAAAACCACGAGCGCGGAGAGGCCGAACAGGATCGGCCCTTGGCCGCTCGACACCTGCTCCTGATAACTGAGTTCGCTCCAAGCAACGCTCGTGCCGGGTGCAAGCTTTTTTTGAATGTTGACCATCGCCTGCATCGCTTGCCCCGAGCTGACGCCGGGCGCGGGCGTACCCTGGAATTCATAGGATGGTACGCCCTGGAACCGCGTCAGTTGCGATGCGCCGACCGTCCAGCTGGTGCGCGCGATGGCGGTAAGGGGGACCATGGTGGTCATTGTGGTTGGCACTATGCTGGTTGCGCCGCCGGTGCCGCCCACCGTCGAGGACGCGCTGGGGACGGCGATGCCACCCGCGCCCGAGGCCAGCGCGGTTGCGGGCGTGGTCGACGGCGCGGCGGTGGCGGAGGACGACACCGCCGTCGTGGTCGCGCGGGCGGTGGGCGTAGGGCTGGCGGACGAGGATCCCGAACCGCTCGCACGGACATACCAGTTGCTCAGATCCTCGGGCAGCATTCGCGACGACGAGTCGCCCTGGATGTAGACGCGCTTGACCTGACCGCGATCGAGGAAATCGTTGATATACTGGCCGCCCCACGCGGCGCTCAGCGTCGAGTTCACGTCCGTCTGCGTCAGCCCGAATACAGCGAGCTTGGCGTCGTCCATCGTGACCTGCAACTGCGGCGCCTCGGCCAGCGTATTCAGGCGCACGCCCGTTAGTTGAGGATTTTTCCCGGCCATAGCAAGCAACTGATCGCGACGTTTGACAAAGTCTTCGCGACTGAGCGCGCCACTGTTCAGCAGTTCGAAAGTAAAGCCGTTGGAGCGCCCGAGTCCGTTTACGGCGGGAGGCGAGATGGGCGTGATCTGTGCGTCCCGAATACCGGCGAAGGACTTCTGCGCCCGCGCGTTGATCGCATTCACCGACGTATCGGACTGTGTCCGCTGATCGAATGGCGCGAGTACCGCGAAGCCGATCCCCTGGTTCGGGCCCGCGCCAGCGAAGCTGACACCCGAGACAAGGTAAATGCCCGAAACGTCCTTCTTCTCGTTCGACAGGTAGTAATCCTGGATTTCTTTCTCGACCGCGTCGGTGCGCGTCTGGACCGCGCCGGGCGGAAGCGAGACGCGCACAAAGCTGTTACCCTGGTCTTCATTCGGGATGTAACTCGTCGGCAAACGAACGAACAACACGACGAGCAGCGCGACAATGCCAGCAAATATAAGCAGGAACAGCGCGCGCCGGTGTATGACATGTTCGACTGCATGGACATAATGCTCGGTCATCCGCCCGAACCAGCGATTGAACCGTGCGCCGAGACCCTTGCCCTCGTCCGCCTTTTTCTTGGCTAGCCTAAGAATCGTCGCGCACAAGGCCGGCGTCAGGATCAGTGCCACCAGTACCGAGAGCGCCATCGCCGAGACGATCGTGATCGAGAACTGCTTGTAGATCACCCCCGTCGATCCGGGGAAGAACGCCATCGGCAACAGTACCGCAGATAGCACCATCGCGATGCCCACGAGCGCCGAGCCCAGCTCCTTCATCGATTTGGACGTGGCCTCTTTGGGCGGCAGGTCCTCCTCGCGCATGATGCGCTCGACATTTTCCACCACGACAATCGCATCGTCGACAAGCAATCCGATCGAAAGCACCATTCCGAACAAGGTGAGCGTGTTGATCGAATAGCCCGCGATCGCGAGCACGCCGAATGTGCCGAGCAGCACGACCGGCACCGCGATCGCCGGGATCAGCGTCGTGCGCCAATCCTGTAGGAAGACCAGCATAACGATGATGACGAGGACCACCGCCTCGCCCAAAGTCTTGAGTACCTCAGTTACAGAAAGCGTGATGAACGAAGTCGTATCGCGGACAAAGAACACCTGATACCCGGGTGGCAATTTGTTCGAGACGGTCTTCACGAACGTCTTTACCGCACTCGCTGTCTTAAGCGCGTCCGCACCGGGTGCGAGCTGCAGTGCCAAGGCAGCGGCGGGGTGGCCGTTGTAACGTGTTCGGCGCGAGTAGTTGTCCGCGCCCATTTCCACCCGGGCGACATCGCCGATCTTGATTACCGCGCCGTTCGGCTGCGTCTTGACGACGATGTTGCGGAACTGCTCGGGCGTGCTCAGCCGCGACTTGGACGCGACGATCGCGTTCAGGTCCGCGCCATTCACCAGCGGAAACGCGCCGACCTGGCCCGCCGACACATCGATATTCTGCGACTGGATCGCGGCCGCCACGTCGGACGGCATCAGCTGCACCGCCGCCAGCTTATAGGGATTGAGCCATATCCGCATTGCATAGCCCGATCCGAACAATTGCGCCTGACCAATGCCAGTCTGTCGCTGAAGGGGATATTGGAGATTGTTGACAATCCAGTCGCCGACGTCGGTCGAATCGGTGCGGTCGCTGAAATCGGCGACGCCGACCAGAATCAGAAAATCGGCATTGGCCTTGGTGACCGTCAGTCCCCGCTGCTGCACCTGCGTTGGCAGGCGCGAATTTGCTTGGTTAACAACGTTTTGCGTCTGCACCTGCGCAGTATCGGGATTGGTCCCCTGCTGGAACGTCAGCGTAATCTGGACGGTGCCGGCCGCGTTCGACTGCGCCTGAAAATAGAGGAGGTGGTCAAGCCCGCTCAACTGTTGTTCGATCACCTGCGTCACGCTCGACTCGAGCACCTGCGCATTCGCGCCCGGATAGGTGGCGGAGACCACCACCTGCGGCGGCGCGATGTTCGGGAACTGGGCGATGGGCAATTGCGTGATCGATAGGATGCCCGCCAGCATCACACCGACCGCGAGCACCCAGGCGAAAATTGGGCGGTTGATGAAAAATTCTGACACAGGGCTTTAGTTCTGCGCGAACGGCATCGGTCGTACGACCGTGCCCGGCTTGGCGCGCATCAGCCCATCCACGATCAGCCGCTCGCCCGGCTTGAGTCCAGCGGTCACCAGCCACTGATTGCCGACCGCCTGGCGAACGGTCACGTTCGCCTGCTGCGTCTTGCCGCCCGCGCCCACGATCATCGCGGTCGCGTCGCCTTTGGGCGTGCGGGTGATCCCCTGCTGGGGCACGAGGATGCCGTTGGGCACCACGCCCTGGGGCACCTCCACGCGCACGAACAGGCCGGGCAGCAATACATCATGCGGGTTGGGCAACTGCGCGCGCAGAGTGACCGTGCCGCTCACGGGATCGACCACCGTCTCTGCGAATTCCAGACGTCCGACGTGGGGATACTGGACGCCGTTCGACAACGTGACGCGCACGGCCGCACTGCCGCGTTCGGTGTCTCCCTTTGCGAGCGATTGCCGCAGCGCCAGCAGTGCCTCGCTCGGCTGGACGATGTCGACGAAAATCGGGTCGAGGTTCTGGATCGACGCCAGCGCCTGCGTCTGGTTCGTCGTCACCAGCGCGCCCGGCGTTACCGCCGAACGGCCGATACGGCCAGAGATTGGCGCGCGCACGGTGGTGTAGGCGAGGTTGATCTCTGCAGTGCGCAGCGTGGCAGCGGCTTGCGCGACATTGGCAGCGTCTTGCCCGGCGACGGCGACCGCGTTGTCGATCTGCTGACGGCTGGCGGCCTGCGTGGCGGCGAGCGACTGATAACGCTGCGCCTGCAGCTGCGCCGCGACCAGCGCCGCGCGCGCATTCGCGAGCTGCGCCGCCGCTTGATCGCGCGCGGCGATGTAAGGCTTGGGATCGATCTGGTAGAGCGGCTGCCCCGCGCGGACATTCGCGCCTTCGCGGAACAATCGCTTGAGCACCAATCCATCGATCTGCGGGCGCACGTCCGACGCAAGCGCCGCCGTGACCCGGCCGGTCAGCGAAGTGGAAACGGGAACAGGCTGCGCGTGCAGCACTATATAGCCGACTGCGGGAGGAAGCGGTGGCGGTTCGGCCTTTTTCTTGCTCCCGCATGCGCCAAGCACGCACGCGACCGTCACCGCCGCAACCCAACGCATGTCCGCCGTGGCATCGTAGTTGCGGTGTGTTCGCCTCATCGCGCGATCGTGGCCGGGATCGGGCGAAACTGGGAGAGAACCATGTACCATCTAAACCCGGGATCGTGGAAAGATATCCCTTTCAGCATTGCTGTTTGGCGGATCGGACGTGCGCGGGAAATCCGGGGACGGCGTATCGTGCGACTGTCACCAGTGGCTGACTTCGACGACGGAACCGCGTATGCCGCCGCGTGGGTGGCCGATGTCGATGCGCCGGATAGCGCGGTGGGCAGGGGTCGCCTTTCCACCCCATGACCGTCGCCACCTAAAGGAGCGAAATGCCCCAGCCAGCCCCACCAATTGCGTTTGAGCCTCACTCCGAGCCGGTGCCCACGACGACGCGCGAGGTGATGCTTCGCGATCCGGGGTTCGGCACGCGCTTCACCGATCATATGCTGACCATGCGCTACACGACGATGAGCGGCTGGACCGACGGCGTGATCGCGGCCCGGCGGCCGTTCGAAATGGATCCCGCCTGCGCGGTCCTGCACTACGCGCAGGAGATTTTCGAGGGCATGAAAGCCTATCGCCTTCCCGATGGACGCTCCGCGCTGTTCCGCTCGGACGCCAATGCGCGCCGCTTCCAGGCCTCCGCCGAGCGCATGGCGATGCCGCCGCTGCCGCAGGAGGTTTTCCGGCACGCGGTCGCCGAGTTCGTGCGGCGCGAGCGCGAGTGGATTCCAGCGATCGAGGGGGGGGCGCTTTACCTGCGCCCGTTCATGTTCGCGAGCGAGGCGTTCCTGGGCGTGCGACCCGCGAACGACTATGTCTTCGCGATTATCGCCTCGCCCGTCGGCGCATATTTTCATGGCGGTCCGACCGCGATCACGATCTGGGTGTCGGACCATTATAGCCGTGCTGCGCCGGGCGGGACGGGAGCGGCGAAATGCGGTGGCAATTATGCGGGCGGCCTGTTGGCGCAGGTCGAGGCCAGGAAGGCCGGGTGCGATCAGGTGCTGTTCCTCGATGCGGGCGAGCGTCGCTGGGTCGAGGAACTGGGGGGGATGAACGTCTTCTTCGTATTCGACGATGGATCGCTGCTGACGCCGCCGCTCGAAGGCACGATCCTGCCCGGCATCACGCGCGCCTCGTTGCTGCGGCTGGCGCGCGATGGCGGGCGGGCGGTTCGTGAGGAGCGCTACGCCCTCGACGATTGGCGGCGCGATGCGGCGAGCGGGAGGGTGGTCGAGGCGTTCGCGTGCGGGACGGCCGCCGTGGTCACACCCATCGGCGGCGTGAAGGGCGAGGAGTTCGCGTTCGACATCGGCGGCGGGGTGGCCGGCCCGGTCGCGACCGGGTTGCGCGCGGCCTTGGTAGGCATCCAGCGCGGGACCGCGCCCGACCCTTATGGGTGGGTGGAGCCGCTTTGAGGCTTATGTGTACGTCGTCAATAATCCTTGGATACCTTCACGCTCGCTCGGCTGCTTCCCTGGCTTGCCACGCTGGATAGCAGCGATAGCCAGCGCGTCAGGCTGATTTCGATCTGGGTGGCGGTGTAGCCTTTGGCGTCGGTCGCCAGCTCCACATAGACGTTGCGGCCGATATATTTGCCCGCCGCCACGCTGGTGCCGCGCCCGGTCGTCTTGTCCGCGCCGTTGACCTTGAGCCGGTCGAGGCCGGTTGCCCGCCGGAGCGCGTTGATCGGGTTTAGTCCACCGCCATGGCCGCCGCCGCCGCCGCGCAACTGCGCGATCGCCGCGGCGAGCTGCAGCGCTTCGGGCGCGCTGAGGCTGGTGACGCTGGAGCCGAACAGCAGGCGGCTCAGCACCTCGTCCTCGGGCAGCGCGGGGGTGCTCGTGAAGGTGATCTCGGGCTTGTAGGCGCTGCCGCCGATGGTCAGCACGGCGGTCAGCCCGGTCACGTTCGCGGTCGCCTGGATGTCCACGCTCGGGTTGGGCGGATATTCGCCCGTGAAGCGCACTTCGCCGCGATCCAAACGGAAGCTCTTGCCCGAAAATTCATACGTGCCGCGCGCGAGGGTGGCGCGGCCGGTGATCTCGGGCTCGGTCGCGGACCCGCCGAGGCGCACGTCCGCGCCCCAATCGCTATCGAGCCCCAGCCCACGCACGTTCAGGCGGCTGCGCGCGACCGCGTGGATGGCGAGGCTCCACTGCGTGTCCGTATTGGCTGGCGGCCGTCCGGTCGGCGGTCGCGTGCCGATCTCGCGCACCTTTAGCACCGGCACCTGTTCGGCGGGGGTGGTGCCGAGCTGGTAGCGGGCGCTATCGATCCGCACGTTCCCGCCGATCACTCCGCCGTCCTTGTTCAGCTTGATCGTGGTGGGGCCGCTGACGGCGGCGCGCAGCGTATCGGTTTTCAAGATCAGCGCATTCGCCAACTCCGCCTTCATGTCGACGGTGAAGCCCTCCGCGTCGGTCAGGCTGACGCGCCCGGAGCCGCTGAGCGAGCCATCGCCCGCCTTTCCGGTGAAGTGGGTCAGCGTCAGCGTCGGTCCGCCGAAGCGACCGTCCATGTCGATCGCGGTGATGGTGGTGCCGAGCGAGGCGGCCTCCATCCGTGCGCCCTTGGCGCTGACGACCCCCGTGATCTGCGGCTCGCCCAGATGGCCAGCGATCGTCGCGCTTGCCGCGATCGGTCCGCGCACGTCGAGTGCTTCGACGCCCGCGAGCGGCCAGATGGCTTCGGCAGGCGCTTGCAGGCGCACTTCGCCCCGCAAGGGCGCGGCGAGCAAACGCTCGGTCGCGCTTTGGCGCGCGTCGCCGGGAATGGGGGAGAGCTGCGCCTGGTACGCCCCCAGCACCTTGCCCTCGCGCCGGATGAAACCCCGGATCGCGCCCGCGTCGCCTTTGAGCGCGGCCGCCGCCTCGATCTCGATCGGCAGCGAGGACACCGCGAGGCCCGCGCGCGAGAAGCGGGTGACGAACAGACGGGCGCTGCCCTGGGGCAGGCCATGCGCGGGAATGAGGATATCGGCGTTGCCCGAGGCGAGCCCGCGCACGTTCAAGGCGCCGATCGCGCCTAACGCGTCCAGGCGAATGTTGGCGAGCTGGGCCGTCAGCCGCGTATCGCCGTCGAGGGTGCCGCTGAGGGTGGCGCGGCCGTCCGCGACCAGCAGGATAGCGGGGGCGAGCTGCCAGACATGGCCCGTGTGCGTGGCGACTGCAGGGGCGGCGAGGCGGACGGGCTGGCCATCGATGTCGCCCGATGCCGTGAGCGTGACGCGATCGGGGGTGAGGCCCGCGTCCGCGACAAGGGCGAAGGGCGCGTTCGCCTCGCCATTGGTGGCGAGGTGGACGCTGCCTTTGCCGTGCGCATAGCTTGCGCGCGCGCCAACCTTGCGCAGGATGAGCGTGCCGCGCGTGAGCGTGGCGAGATCGACCGTGCCGCTGCCCTCCGCGCCGGTCGAGGGCAGGAGGACGCTGGCCGCGACGCGTCCCTGGCCGATGATGAGCTGCGGATCGAGCGGGAGCAGGCGCGCCTTCACCAGCGTGAGCGCGAGATCGGCGCGCTGGACCCCTGCCTGGGCGGCGAGGCGGACGCTGCCGTTCAGGCCCTGCCCGGTGACGAGGAGATTGCCCGCATACATGTTGCCCACGGGCGTGATCCGGCCATGCGCGCTGATCCCCGCGAGCGTGAAGGCGCGGACATCGACGGTGAGGCCGCCGCTGGTCGCGAGCCCGAGGTCCGCCACGAACGGCCCGTAGGTGGAGCGGCCGCGTGCCTGGATCTGGAAGCCCTGCGCGTCGGGCTTGAGTTGCGCGTGGACGTCCGCGAGGCCGACGCCGAGGCCCGGGCGGGCGAGTGCCAAATCGAGCGCGGGGCGGACGGTGGTGCCGCTCGCGATTAGCTGGACGGGGCCGTAATCGGCGGACTGCCCCGTGAGCCGCGCGCTGATCGCGCCGCCCGCGCCCAGCGCCGCCTGGCCGGCGAGGCGCAGCCTGGGCGCGGCAAGCAGCAGCTGATCGAGGCGCGGCGATCCCCCCGGGGGCAGCGTGAGCCGTCCGGTGATCAGCGGCGGCCCCCCCGCGAGCGTGCGCAGCGCGCCGCTTTCGAGCCGGAGGACGCGAACGCGGACCGGACCTGTGAGCGCGAAGCCGCGTCCGCCCGCGCCGGGGAGCACGCGCACGCTCGCGCCGAGGTCCGCCACGCCGAAGCCGGGAAGCGCATAGGCGGGAAGCGCCCCATCGATCGTGGCGGCGTAGGTTCCCGTGGTGAGCGCGTAGGTAGCGGACGCGCGCGCGGTGACGCGGGTGGTGCGGATGACGAACTGGTCGGCGTGCACGACGCCGCTGGCCAGCGTGACCGGGCCTTCGATCACGAGGCCCTGGACGAGCGGGGCGGCCTCAGGCGGCAGGCCGGTCGCGCGCGCGGCGGTGAGGCGGACGATCGCGCCCGGCTCGCCCCGGCCGAGCGTGCCGCGCAGCGTCAGGCGGGGATCGATGAGCCCGGTGGTTCCCGCCTGGAGGAGGGAGGTGCGCGCGTCCGCCAGCACGCTCAGCCTGGCAAAGGGGCCGGTGACCGTACCGCTGATATCGATCGGCGATCCCTTGATCGACGCGGCTAGGAGATCGGGGCGCGAGAGTCGTCCGCTGAACCCGATCCGCTCGACCGCGCCCTGTTTCAGATCGATCGGTCCGCTGACCTTGAGCGCGATCGCGGTCCCGGTGGCGGCGACATCGAGGCTGAGCCGTCCGTCGGTCAACGTGGCGCTGGCCTGGACTCCGAGCGTGGGGCCGCTCAGTTGCGCGACGAGGCCCGGGCCAAACGCCGCGCGGGGCATGAGCTGGCCACGGGCGGAGAAATGGCCACTATCGGCGGCGAGTTGCAGGCGACCCACGGGTGCGCCGCCGAGATCGGCGGCGAGATCGCCGCGCCAGTGGGACCAGCTTCCCTTGCCATCGACGGTGAACGCGGTCGCTCGGCTAAGCCCGGTCAGGCCCGCGATCAGCCCCTGCGCCGGGCCGCGCACGCTGGCGGTGAGCGCGAAGCGATCGTCGTCGGGGCGCGAATCGAGATCGAGGACGACATCGTCCCCGCTCGTGGCGCGTGCGCTGGCCTTCACGATCGCGCGCCCCGACGCGACTTCAGCGCTTCCGCCAAGCGATACCGTCGCGGCGCGGCCCGCCACTGCGCGGTCTACCTGCAACCGATCGACCTGTAGTCGTCCGAGCGCGATATCGAAGCTGGGGAGCAGCGGCTGGTTGGGATCGAGCGAGGGGACGAACCGGGGAAGGCGTGTGAGGTGCGCGTCGGGAGCCTTGATCGTGCGGAGTACGAGCCGGTTGCGGGCGAAAGCGAAGGGTCGCCAATCGACCGTGAGGGTGGGGATGATCAGGAAGGGGCCGGTGGGATCGCTGAGGGTCAGGCCGTGCGCGGTAAACCGGGTCAAGGGATTGCCGTCGATGCGGGCAATCTGGACGCGCAGGCCCGAGTGCGGAGTCACGTGGACGAGCTGCGCGACGAGAAAGGCTCGGCCATCGTCGGTGTGCAGCCACTCCAGCGCCGCGCCCACGAGCGCGAGCAGGCCGACCGCGATCGCGAAGATGAACAGCACCGCGCGGCCGCCCGCGCGCAGGGTGGCATCCCAGCGCATCAGAAGGACTGGCCGATCGAGACATAGATCGCGATCTTGCTGTCACCCCTGCGCGGGTTAAGCGGGGTGGCGACATCAAACCGGATCGGGCCGAACGGGCTATAGTAGCGCGCGCCCAGTCCCGCGCCGTACTGGAAGGCACTGAACTTGGGATATTCGGATGCGTAGAGCGAGCCCGCATCGAAGAATGGCACAAGACCGATCGTCTTGGTGATGCGATAGCGGAATTCGAGCGAGAGTTCGGTCGAGGAACGGCCGCCGGTCGGATTATTGTTGATGTCCTTGGGGCCGATCGCCTGGTAGCCATAGCCGCGCACCGATCCGCCACCGCCCACGTACAAACGGCGGCTGGGGGGGATGACGTCGAGCGGCGCACCGCTGATCGCGCCCAAGGCCAGGCGAGCCGCAGCGACGAGCCTGGGGCCGAGCGGCTGGTAGACGCTGCCCTCGGCGTGCAGCCGGACGTAGTGGAAGCTGCCGTCCAGGCTGAATTCGGGCGAGGCGCGGCCGTTGATGCGGAAGCCACGCGTTGCATCGAGGATGTCGTTCGAGCCATCATAGCCGAGCATGCCGGGTAGGGCGATCAGGAAGAACTGCCGGTGCGGCCGCTGGCCATTGATCAGTCCACGGTCCTTTTCGTCCGAAGCCGCAATCTCGACACCGTAGCTGTACGTCCTGTTCTTCTGGAAGATCAGCGTCGTCTTGCGCTGGACGTTGGCACCCAGATCGAGCGCGTAGCTCTCATACGCCGGGGTGTTGAAATGGCCGAGGCTGGTCGACAGGCCGAGCGTCTGATCACGCCGCCGCCAGTTCGAGAAGACGAGATCGCCGCCGAGCGACTGCTCGCGGTCGCCGAGTACGACGCGCCCTGTGACCGCACCTTCGGGGGGGACCAGGTTGCGGTGACGCCAGCTCGTCTCGAAGCGGATGCCGTCGATCGTGTCGTAGCCGATCTCGCCCGCGATGGTGCGCATCTTGGCGGGGGTGACCGCGACACCCAGGTCCGCGAAAACGGTATCGGGAGTGGTGCGCTCGGTCGGCTTGATCTGCACGCTCGAGAACAGGCTCGTCGCGATCAGCGCGCGGCGCAGATCGTCGACGAGCGCCTGGTTGTAGACCTCGCCCGGCTTGAAGCGCGCGATGGTACGAAGATGTTTTTCGCCGAGCTTGGGCCGCCCTTTCAGCGCCAGCGCGCCGAAGCGCGCGCGCGGCCCAGGCGCGACCCTCAGCGTGTAGGCGGCTTTGCGCGTATCGTGATCGATGACGATCTCGGGTTCGGCCACCTTGGCGAACGGATAGCCGGTGTTGGGCAGCGCCACCTCGACACGTTCCTGCGCGGCCAGCGCCTGCGCGGCGTCGACCGGCTGGCCGGGCTTGAGCGCGAGCGCGCCATCGATCGCGGCGCGCGGTGCGTTGGTCGGCGCGATCACCTCGATCCGGGCGTAATCGTAGCGCGCGCCCGGCGTGACGGCGATCGTCACGGTCGCCTCGCCGCCCGCAGCGGAGGCGGGCGCGATCTTGCTGGCGATCGTCGCGCCGTAATAGCCGTGCGCGCGCAGCAGCCGATCGAGCAGCGCCTCGTCCGCGTGGGTTCTGAGCGTAATCTGCGCCAGGTTCGCGGGCTCTTTGGTGGTCCGCAGTGCCGAGAGCTGGCGGAACTCCTCCGCAGCGCCCGTGCGCTCCAGCCCGGTTACCGTGCTGCGGTATTTCACGATCGCATCGTCCGTGTTCACCGCGTTCGTGGGCTGCGCCGGGGGCGCGTCGGCGGTGGGCCACGGAACGCCGAGATCGGGGAGGGGAGGGAGCGGCTGCGATGGATCGACCGCAGGCAGCGCGGTGCCGACGCTTGGGCGCGCGCCTGCGCGCGCGAGCGGCGGCGGGACGGCCTGGGCGCGCGCGTGGTCGCTCATGCCGCCCAGCATCGCCAGCGCCACACCACTGGAAATCCAGCGCCGGCGGTCGCACGTTGCGCTCACGCGCGAACCTCCGCGCCGGTTGGAGCAGGCATGATGCAGGTTGGTGGCGGTATTTTCCTATGCATCGCGCTTCTGGCAGGGTTCCTGATCGGGGTGCGGATGCACGAGGGCACGTTGGGGATGCTCATCGGTTTTGGCGTTGGGCTTCTGGGCGCGGTCCTGATCGGGGTGTGGGATGATCGTAGGCGCAAACGGGATCGCACCTGAACCTTTCACGAACCGCCTATAGGAACCTGCGTCCGGCCCAGACCACGCGGCCGACGACGTTGAGCGCGGCCGGTTCGCACCCTTGCCAGTCCGGGTAGGCGGAGTTGTCGCTGGCGATGGTGACGAGGCGGTTTGCCGGATTGATCGCGAGCCGCTTGACCATCACCGCGTCGTCGAGGCGGAGCGCGTACAGCCCGTCGCGCAGGCGCGCGGCGGCGTCGCCGGTATCGATCACGAGGTGGTCGCCGGGCACTAGGGTCGGCATCATCGCGTCCCCCTCCACGCGTAGCATCGCGAGCGCGTCGACATGGGTGGAGGCGAGATCGCCGATCCAGCCGGCGTGGAACGCAAGGCCGAAGCTGGCTTCCCCGCCACCGATCGCTCCGATGCGGACGAAATCCGTCGGCGCGCTTGCGTCCGAAGGCCGCGCGGCGACGGGCTGGGCGGCGTCTGCGGGTTCCCCGATGCGCGCGGGTGCAATCCCCAGATGGCGCGCGATTGCCCGAAGATCGTCGCGCTCCAGCGTCCGTGGCACGCCCCGGCGCACATACTGCTGGATGTAGGTTTCGTTTCGCCCCAACAGCCGTGAAATCGAAGCATAACTTTGCCCGCGAGCGCGAATTTTGGTGTCCAGCGCGGCGCGAGCGTCAATTTCCTCCATTAGCTTCTCAGGCTTTACAAGTCGATACTGGGGTAAAAACAATAAAGCTTGTTTCTTTCCTAGACAACAAGAAGATTTCAGCCGTTATGGAGCCATCTGGAGTCGCAAACGGGGGTACGTATGGCAGCAGCGCTGCTTCGCGCGATCGAGGTTGGTCTGGCGCGTGTGGGAATGGCACCTTCGCGTTTTGGGCGGGACGTCGTCGGCGACCCGAGACTGGTTTTCGATCTACGACGTGGACGTCAGGCGACGCCGCGAACCGAACGTCGCGTTCGCGATCATTTGCAACAAATTGAACAGGAGAGCGTCCAGTGAAACCCTTCATGCAAGATGGTCACATCCTCGCACTGCGCGCGGTCCGCGCCGTGCTCGGCCGCGATTGCGCGTTGACGATGGTCATCGAGTCGATCGAGACCGTGGACTGGGCGAGCGCGACGTTCGTCGGCAAGCGCCACATCTGCGAACTGCGCCTTGAGGCGGCGTGCGCCGAACTGGACCAGGCTGTCGAGCGACTGTCGCGGGACCTGCCCGAAGCCGAGGTGGCGACAACGCGATACTTCCTTGCCGATGTGGCGCTGACCGGCTCCGAACTGAGTGTCGGTAAGGAGGAGTGTTGCGCCCGGATCACGATCGAGGCGCTGACGATCGAGGTCTGACCCGCAAGGTGCCCGAGACATATCACGTGTAGTCGGCGGGTTCGCCCATGCGGGCGAGCAGGTCGCGCGCCGACACCGCCGCCGCGCGGCGTTGCCCGGGATCGGCGGGGGGAACTATCGTGCGCGCATCGACCAACGCGGTCGGCGGGGGAGTGCGCCCCCGTGCGCGCGCGAGCGAGGCAAGCTCGGCGATCTGCATCGCCATCTGCTCCAGCCGCGCCTCGACACCGTCGAAGCGATCGGTCACGCTGGTCGATCCGGAGCGCGCGATGTCGGCGAGGGCGGCCTCGATCCGCGACAGGCTGTCGGCGGACGGATCGCCTCCGGGACGGATGGCTGCGGGATGCTCGCCGACCATCGGGTGCTGGGGAATCACTTGTGGGGAAGCCGACTGATCGATCGTGGCTGTCGCGTTCTCGGTTGCGATGGGGCTGTTGATGGACGTTGCCGCGCCTGCATCCGCCGTTCCGTGACTTGACGGGGCGAGGGGCGAAGGGGTGGCGCGGGACTGAAAGAGCGCATGGGCGGGCTCGTCGCGTACTGCGGGTTGCGCGGTCCACGATGGGTCGGCTGATCCCGCGATCTCGCCGTAGCCGAGCCTTGGCGTGCGACCAAAAACACGGCCCGCGATCCAGCCCAGGAGGCCGCCCAGCACGACCGCCGCGAGCGCCAGGGCGATGTGCGCCTTCTGGCCGAGCGGTGGGCGCGCAGACGGGGTGAATTGGGCAATCCCCGCGCGGGCAACCGCGTCGTCCACCCATCCAGCCCGGCCCGCCAGGATCGCCGCGCCTAGCGCGAGGCCAAGAAGCAGGCCGATCAGCTGCCATATCCGTTTCGCGTTCATACGTGCGTCCTTCCGAGCAATCGCGCGTAGACTGGCGCATAATTCGCGACCGAGCGATCCCAGTTGCGCTCGCGTTCCACGAAGGCACGCGCGCGGGCGCGGCGTTCGGGCCAGGTGTCGCGCGCGGCGAACAGATCGGCCACGGCGTCTGCGAGCGCGTCGGGCGAATCGGGTTCGAACAGCGTGCCCGTCTCGCCGTCGGCGATCAGTTCGCGGTGGCCGCCGACATCGCTCGCGGCGACGAGCTTGCCCTGCGCCATCGCTTCGAGGGGCTTGAGCGGCGTGACCAGTTCGGTCAGCCGCATCGCCTTGCGCGGGTATACGAGCACGTCCACCAGCCCATAGTAGCGGTCCACCTCGCGCTGGGGAACACGGCCGACGAAGTGGATGCGGTCAGCGGCGGACGACGCGGCGGCTGCCGCCTTGACCTGCGCTTCCATCGGGCCGCCCCCGACCAGCAGCAGGTGCAGATCGGGCCGCGCGGCTATCAGGCGCGGCATGGCGGCGACGAGATCGTCCAGTCCCTCGTAATCGTAGAAGGAGCCGATGAAGCCGATCACCTCGGTGCGGGCGTGGGCGTGCGCCAAGCCGAGTTCGGCCGCCAACGCCGCGTCGCGCGGGCCGGGGTGGCCGAACTGCTCGATATCGACCGCATTGGGGACCGCGAACATCTTGGCGGGATCGATGCCGCGCCCGCGCAGGTCCGCGAGCAGCCCGTCGCAGATCGCGCCGACCGCGTCCGCCTGGCGGCACGCGCGGGTTTCGAGCGCCCTGGTCGCGCGGTAGACCAGCGAGCCCTGCGTGCCGGTGCCGTTGCCGACCGCTGCATCCTCCCAAAAGGCGCGGATTTCGTAGACGAGCGGCAGGCGGCGGCGTTTCGCGACGCGCGCCGCCGCGAGCGCGCTGAGCACGGGCGAGTGCGCGTGGAGGATGTCGGGGCGGGTTTCCTCGACCAGAGCGTCGAGCCGCCGGGCGGTGGCGGCGATCTCCGCCATCTCGCGCAGCACGGGCGGGCGCTTGGGCGGGGTAGGGGTGCGATGGAACACCAGCCCGTCGGCGGTATCGGGGTCGGGAGTGGGCAGATTGTAGCGCGGCGAGGTCAGGTGCACCGTCTCCCAGCCGAGCCGCCGCTGGCCGAGCATCAGCGCGCGGCTGCGAAAGCTGTAGCCGCTGTGGAGCGGCAGCGAATGATCGAAGACGTGGAGGATCTTCAACGGGCGCGTCAGGCGCGCGCGGCGTCGCGGCGCGCGCGCAGGTCCGCCACACAGCGATCGGCGGTGTGGCCGTCCCAGCGATCGGGACGACGTCCCTCGCCCAGGGGCGTGGCGAGCGCGCGATCGAGTTCGCCGAGCGCGCTCTCCAGCGTGACCAGCCGGTTCGTGCCTTCGCTGATGGTGACCGGGCGTTCGGTATTCTCGCGCAGCGTCAGGCAGGGGATGCCGAGGAAGGTGGTCTCCTCCTGGATGCCGCCCGAATCGGTCAGCACCGCGCGCGCTCCGGCGAGAAGGCCCATGAAGCGGTTGTAGGGCTGCGGATCGACCAGTTTGACGCCTGCCGCCTCCAGACGGGGTACGAAGCCCGCCGCGTCGAGCCGGGGCCGAGTGCGCGGGTGGACCGGGAACACCAGCGGCAGTCGATGCGCGGCGGCGACGAGCAGATCGACTAGTCGGCCGAGCTGCGCTGGATCGTCGACGTTGGATGGCCGGTGCAGCGTGACGATCGCGTACCCGCCGGGTGCCAGCCCCAGCGATTGCGGCACACGTTCGCCCGCGATCACCGGCTGCGCGGCGACGAGGCTGTCGATCATGATGTTGCCCACGCGCGTGACGCGCTCCGCCGGGATGCCCTCGGCGGCAAGGTTCGCGTCCGCGTCGGGCGACGGCGTCCACAGCACATCGGCGAGCACGTCGGTGACGAGCCGGTTGATCTCCTCGGGCATCCGCCGGTCGCGCGAGCGCAGGCCCGCCTCCAGGTGCACCGTGCGCAGCCCCAGCTTCGCGCCCACCATCGCGCACGCGGCGGTGGGGTTCACGTCCCCCACCACGATGAGCCAGTCGGGACGATCGGCGAGCGCGATCGCCTCGTAGGCGATCATGACGTTGCCCGTCTGCGCCGCGTGGCTGCCGCTACCCACGCCCAGATGATGATCGGGCCTGGGCATCCCCAGATCGCGGAAGAAATCCTCGCTCATGTTCGCGTCGTAGTGCTGGCCGGTGTGGATCAGCACGGGGGTGAAATCGGGCGCGGCGTCGAGCGCGCGCCACAGCGGGGCGACCTTCATGAAATTGGGCCGCGCGGCGGCGATCAGATGCACTCGTTCCACGCGACCCCCTGCGACTGTCGCGAGGTCTAGGCGACTGGCTATCGCCCGGCAAGCACGCGGGATCGCGTCCCGCGCCATGCGACCGCGAGCAGCGCGAGGCCGCCCGCAAGCCCGAAGCAGAGGATCGCGACGAGGAATTTGGGATCGTCCATCAGGCGCGGACGGGGGACGAGCCATGGCGCGACGCCCGCCGCACGCAGTGCGCGCGCGACCGCGCGCGTGAGCGCGTTCTTGTCCCAGTTGATCGTCGTCACATAGGTGAACGGGTCGCGATCGGTCGCGAAATACTGGATTTTCTCGTCCGGGAAGCCCCGCGCGCGCAGCGTGGCAAGACGGCGTGTCTGTAAACTCGGATCCGCCTTCAATCGTTCGATCGGCGTGAACTTGCCCGTGCCTTCGGGGAAGGTGATGTCGTACACCGGATCGACCGGCGTCCAGCCGCTCGACATTTTCGCGAGCGCGACCGTGTGGCCGAACGCGCAGGTCGGGCAACCTTTCACCATCGCCAGCGACGCGGGAATGCCAAGCTCGCGCAGCAGCGAGACGGTCAGCCGCGACTTGTCCGAGCAATCGCCGCCATGTTCGAGGACCTGGACGGGCGTCGCTTCGAGCCTGCGCCAGAGGAAATAGTGGGAATTCTTTTCGAAGCCCTGGTTGTGGTAGACCCAGTCCACGATCTTCGTCAGCCGCCCGGCTTGGGTCGGTTCGCCCGCGACCACGCTTCGCGCGGTCTCGCGTAGCCGCGCGCTATCCCGGGCGAGCGAGACCGTAACCACGAGTCCGGCCGCGACGAGCAGGAACGCGAGCGCGAGCAACGCTCGGCGCAGGAACGCCGCGACCGACATGCCCGAACGCCTGCCGACTGAAACGAGGGGCGGCGCGATCGTGGCCATGACGGCAAGTCTCTCCGGTTCGATGCCAACGGACTAGCGCGTGCGCTATAGAGCGGGCATAACGGTTGGGAAACTCCAGCGACCCATCGCTTGAAGCTTTTCCGCGTGGAGCTCCAGCTATGATCGATAATTTCGCGCTCGTCGTCACCCATATCGCGATATTGCTGTTATTCTGGAAAATCATCAAAACGCAAGATCCCGATGAGGCACCGCCCGTACCGAAGAAGCCCGTGCGTCGTTTTCAGGACAGTAACCGCACCGATGCGTGATGCGTTTATCCTCATCTTCTTCCTGGTGATGACAGGGCTGGCGATCTACCGCCCTTGGCTGATGACGCTCGCGTATCTGTACGTCGATTTGATCCAGCCGCAGCGGCTCACCTACTCTCTGCTTGGCGGCGGCCGGATCAGCCTGATTTTTGCGATTCTCTCCGTCCTGTTCTTTCTGCCGATCGCCAAGAAAAACATCAGGATTTCGGTCACACAGTGTCTGATGCTGACGTTCATCGCCTGGTTCACCTTCACGACCTCGCGCGCGATCATTCCGGACGATCTCGCATGGATTCGGTGGAACGATGGCTGGAAGGCGGTGGGCTTCAGCATTTTCCTACCATTCGTCCTCGCGACGCGTCGGCGGCTCGAGAGCGCGATCGCGGTTTCGGTGCTATGCATCGCGCTCGTCACGATCAGCGCCGGGCTGAAGACCGCGATGGGTAGCGGCGGCTACGGTGAACTTCGTATGATCGTGCCGGTCAATAACGGTATCTATGAAAGTAGTACGATCGCGACCATTGGCATCGCCGCAATTCCACTGATTCTTTATCTTTATAATCACAGTCCGCTTGTGCCGCGAAACCGTTTCACACTTCTGTTCGTCGCGGTATTGATTGGTTGTTCGCTGCTGACGATGGTCGGTGTCGAGGCGCGTACCGGTCTGGTATGCTTGGTCGCACTTGCTGGAATGATGTGGTTCAGATCCAGGTACAAGCTGCCGATCATGGCGGCATTGGTTGCGGTCGGCATCGCCGCGCTGCCGATCCTGCCACAATCGTTCACCGACCGCATGAAGACGATCGCACATCCCAAGGAGGATGTCTCCGCCTCGACACGCACGCAGATGTGGGGATGGACGCTGAACTTCGTGCAGTCTCATCCGCTCGGCGGAGGGTTTCGCGTCTATCGACTGAGTAAATTCGTCGTGGAGATTCCCGAGCGCGACCGGAATGGCTTTCTGACCGGACATGTCAAAGTGGTTCCGGAAGTCGCTCGCGCGTTTCACAGCTCCTATTTCGAGGTTCTGGGCGAACATGGCTGGCCGGGACTGATCTTGTATCTGTCGATCATCGGTTCGGCGTTGGTGACGATTATCGGCGTGCGGCGGCGCGCGCTGGTGGGTCCGCCCGAGGCGATGTGGCAGGCGCATCTCGCCCGCGCGCTGTTCCGGGCCGTCGTGATCTACGCGATCGGCGGTTTGTTCGTCGGATTGTCAATGCAGACGACGTTGTACACATTGATCGCGTTCTGCGTCAGCCTCGCCCATCTCCAAGCGGAGCATCGGGTGACGCGTCCCATGGCGCTGGCGCTCCGCGCGCGCAGGATGCGTCCCGCGCTCGCGGAGGCGTGAGCGCGGGGTCGCCTGGCCTCGCGCGCACGCGAGTTTGCCGGTCCTCGCGCGATCATCGGGCGAATCGACGATGCGCGACTGGAGCGGCGTCGCGTGCTGGTGAAGGTCGGCTTGGTTCATCCGATCTGCGCAGCGCAGGCGCACGCGATCGCGGCAATATCTAAGGAGATTGTCGAGGTCGATCCGCGCCGGACGGTCGCGCGATCGATCGGCGCCAGACCGGGACGTCTTCACCCCGTCCTATCCAGCGCCCGCCGCTAATATGCCCCCGCGACGCCTGCGACTGTTCGCGGACGCATCGCACGTGTGGTAGGCGGGACCCGGTAAACCGAAAGGCTCCGACCATGGCATCGCTCGCACAACCCGCACCCGTGAAGACCTTCCGCTGGGAAGACCCGCTCGATCTCGACGGACGCCTGTCCGAGGAGGAGCGCATGGTGCGCGATTCCGCGCGGGCCTACGCGCAGGATAAGCTGATGCCGCGCGTGGTCCGCGCCTTCTCGGACGAGGTGTTCGACCGCGAGATTTTGCGCGAGATGGGCGCGATGGGTTTCCTCGGCGCGACGCTGCCCGAGACCTATGGCTGCGCCAACATCAGCCACGTCGCCTACGGGCTCATCTCCAAGGAGATCGAGGCGGTGGACAGCGGCTATCGCTCGGCGATGAGCGTGCAGTCCTCGCTCTCGATGTATCCCATCTTCGCCTTCGGCTCCGAAGAGCAGCGTCGCCGCTTCCTTCCCGGCATGGCCAAGGGGGACATCATCGGCTGCTTCGGCCTGACCGAGGCCGACGGCGGCAGCGATCCCGCCTCGATGCGCACCCGCGCCGACAAGGTGGACGGCGGCTACCGGCTGAACGGTGGCAAATACTGGATCAGCAATTCGCCGATTTGCGACCTGGCGGTGGTATGGGCCAAGCTCGACGGCGAAATCCGCGGCTTTATCGTGGAGCGCGGGCATCCGGGTTTCACCACGACCAAGATCGCGGGCAAGCTGTCGCTGCGCGCGTCGGTCACCGGCGATATCGGGCTTCAGGACGTCTTCGTGCCCGAGGCGAACATTCTTCCCAATGTGCGCGGAATGAAGGGGCCGTTCTCGTGCCTCAACAAGGCGCGCGCGGGCATCGCCTGGGGCGTGATGGGTTCGGCCGAGTTCTGCTTTCACGCGGCGCGCGAGTATGTGTCCACGCGCACGCTGTTCGGGCGGCCGCTGTCCGCGCGCCAGCTGGTGCAGAAAAAACTGGCCGACATGATGACCGACATCGCGCTGGGGATGGAGGGCGCTTTGGCGCTGGGTCGGCGTATCGACGAAGGCGATTGGGTGCCCGAGGCGATCAGCATGATGAAGCGCCGCAACTGCGGCGTCGCGCTCGCCATCGCGCGCGAGTCGCGTGACATGCACGGCGGGGCGGGCATCACCGAGGAGATGCACGTGATGCGCCACGCGATGAACCTGGAAACGGTCAACACCTACGAAGGCGCGCACGATGTGCACGCGCTGATTCTGGGCCGCGCGATCACGGGAGAGAACGCGTTTTAGGGTTGCAGACCACGGTTGAGCGCCACGTCAAGCGCGCATAATCCGTACCTATGTTCCCCCGCCTCCTCGCGCGCGACCTCGCCCTCGCGCGCGGCCGTGCCGGGGCGGCGGCGTTGCCGGTGGTGTTCTTCCTGCTGGTGGCGGTGACGTTCCCGTTCGCGGTCGGGCCGGACGCCGCGACGCTGGCGAAGGTGGGCGCGGGGGTGGTGTGGGTGGCGGCGCTGCTCGCGGCGCTGCTGCCGATCCCGACGCTGTTCGAGGGGGACCGCGCCGATGGCACGCTCGATCAATATGCCGCGCGCGGCATCCCGGCCGAAATCGTCGCGGCGGCGCGGTGGCTCGCGCACTGGACCGCGTTCGCACTGCCGCTGTTGATGGCGGCCCCGCTAGCGGCGTTGCTGTTCGGGCTGAAGGGGCCCGCGATCCTGCGCTTCGAACTCGCGCTCGCGCTGGGTACGCCGGGGCTGGCGTCGCTCGCGGTGGTCGCGGCCGCGCTCACGTCGGGCGCGCGCGAGGGGGGGATGCTGGCGGGGCTGCTGGTGTTTCCGCTCGCGGTGCCGCTGCTGATCTTCGGCGCGGGTGCGGCGGGCGGATCGGGGGCGGGGGCGTTCAAGCTGCTGGGCGCGACCACGCTCGTACTGGTGGCGATGGGGCCTTTCGCCGCCGGGGCGGGAGTGCGCGCGTCGCGCGGATAGCGTGAGCGAACCGCGCTTGCTATATCTCGTAGTCCGCAATGCACCGCTACGCCAACCCCGCCCGTTTCCTGCGCATCGCGCGCGTCGTGACTCCGATCACGCTCTGGCCGGGGCTGGCGATCGCCGTGCTCGGCCTCGCCTGGGGCCTCTTCTACGCTCCCCCCGATTATCTTCAGGGCGATAGCGCGCGCATCATGGACGTGCACGTGCCCGCCGCGATCCTGGCGGAAGCGGGCTATGCGGGGCTGGCGGTCGCCTCGGCGGTCGGCCTGGTGTGGAAGCATCCGCTGGCCGAGGTGGCAGCGCGCGCGCTGGCGCCGGTGGGAGCGGTGTCCGCCGCGGTGTGCCTGATCACCGGCTCGCTGTGGGGGCAGCCGACCTGGGGCACTTGGTGGGTGTGGGACGCGCGGCTGACCTCGATGCTGGTGCTGTTCTTTCTGTATCTGGGCGTGATCGCGCTGAGCCACGCCTTCGACGAGCCGGGGCGCGGCGCGCGCTCGGCGGCGATCCTCGCCATCGTCGGCGCGATCAACCTGCCGATCATCAAATACTCGGTCGATTGGTGGAACACGCTCCACCAGGGCGCGTCGATCACGCTGACCGGCTCGACGATCGCGCCCGCGCTGCTTTGGCCGCTGGGCGTCAGCGCGCTTGGGTTCGGGCTGCTGTTCGCCGCCACCGTGCTGATGCGGATGCGGGCCGAGATCGCGCAGACGCGGGTGCGTGCCCGCGCGCGGCGCATGGCGGAGGCGTTCGCGTGACCCATGCGGCCTATATCTACCCCGCCTACGGTGTCGCGGTGATCGCCACGCTGGGGCTGGTGATCCACGCCTTTACCACGATGCGCCGCGCCGAACGCGCGGCCGCGCGCCAGCGCGAGGACCGCGCATGACCGCCAAGAGCCAGCGCCTTTATCTGCTCGGTGCCGCCGTGGTCGCGATGGGCGGCGCGCTCGCGCTGGGGCTGTCCGCAATCGGCGACAGCGCGACCTATTTCTACGCGCCGAGCGATCTGGCGAAGCACCCGCCCGAGGCCGGGCGCGAGATCAGACTGGGCGGGCTGGTCGCGCTGCGCTCGGTGATGCGGCTTCCCGATGGCCTGACGCTGGCGTTTGCGGTGACGGACAACCGCGCGACGACGCTGGTGCGCTACCGGGGGCTGGTGCCCGATCTGTTCCGCGAAGGTTCGGGCGTGATTGCCACGGGGACGTTTGCGCCGACGGGGCTGTTCGTGGCCGAACAGATTTTGGCCAAGCATGACGAGAAGTACATGCCGCCGGAGGTGGCGGGCGCGCTGCATAAGACGGGGCGGGTGGAGCGGTGACGCCTGCCTACTTTCCACCCCGAATGGCACGCTGGCGCTCCCACATCTGATCGAGAGCTTAGCTGTGATCCACCATACCCTGACAATCGTGCTTGCTGCCGTGATTGCTTACCTTGCGCACGTAATCTTGACGCACGTGGGACTTGCACCCCAGTTCGCACGGGCGCTGGCGATCGGACTAGGTATCGGCGTAGCATTTGCGCGCCGCCCCACGCGCCCGCCTCGTATCCCTGCCCAATGATCACCGAACTCGGTCACTTCGCACTCTGGCTCGCCGCCGCGCTGGCGCTCGTGCAGACGTTTGCGGTCGGCGTTGGCCTCGCGCGGCGTGACGCCGGGCTGATCGCGCTCGCCCGCCCCGCCGCGCTCGCGCAGGGGTTGCTTACCGCCGCCGCGATGGCCGCGCTGTTCCATGCGTTCGCCACCAGCGACTTCTCGGTAAAGATCGTCGCCGAGAACAGCCACACGATGAAGCCGCTGCTCTACAAATACACCGCGCTGTGGGGCAATCACGAGGGGTCGCTGCTGCTCTGGGTGACGGTGCTCGCCGTCGCAGGCGGGGCGATCGCGCTCGCCCCCAACCGTCTCGGGCCGCGCTTCAAGGCGCGCACGTTGCAGGCGCAGGGCGCGATCGCGCTGGGCTTTTACCTGTTCCTGCTCGGCGTTTCGAACCCGTTCGCAAGGCTCACCCCGGTGCCGGCCGAAGGCAACGGTCTCAACCCCGTGCTCCAGGACCCCGGCCTCGCCTTCCACCCGCCGCTGCTTTACGCGGGTTATGTCGGCCTTTCGGTCGCGTTCGCGTTCGCGGTCGCGGCGATGCTCGAGGACGAGGTGACGCCGCGCTGGGCGCGCGCGGTCCGGCCATGGGTGCTCGCGGCGTGGGCGGCGCTGACCGGCGGCATCGCGATGGGCAGCTTCTGGGCGTATTACACGCTCGGCTGGGGCGGCTACTGGTTCTGGGATCCGGTCGAGAACGCCAGCCTCATGCCATGGCTGGCGGCGACCGCGCTACTCCACAGCGTCGCCGTCCTCGCCAAGCGCGACGCGCTGCGCGCGTGGACGCTGCTGCTGTCCGTCGCCGCGTTCAGCTTCTCGATGGTGGGCACGTTCCTTGTGCGCTCGGGCGTGCTGACATCGGTCCATTCGTTCGCGGTCGATCCCCAGCGCGGGCTGTTCCTGCTGGCGCTGCTCGGCATCTATGTCGGCGGCGCGCTGACGTTGTACGCCAGACGCGCGTCCGCCGTGCGCGCCGGGGCGACATTCGATCCCGTCAGCCGCGAGGGCGCGCTGGTGGCGAACAACCTGATCCTCGCCGCGATCCTGGGCGCGGTGTTCCTGGGCACGATCTATCCACTGCTGATCGATCTCGCGGGCGCGACGCCGCTGTCGGTCGGCCCGCCCTATTTCCAGGCGACCGTCGGCCCGCTGGTGATCGGCCTGTTCGCGCTCCTCGGCGTCGGCCCCTTCCTGCAGTGGCGTCGCGGCGGCACGAAGGGCCTGTCCGTCCGGATGCTCGCTCCCGCGCTGGCGGCGGTCGCCGCCGGGCTCGCGACGCTGCTCCTGGCGCGCGATCCCGCCCCGTCCGCCGTGCTCGGCTTCGGGCTGGCGGCGTGGGTCGCCGCCGCGAGCCTCGTCGTGCTTGCCCGCCACGCGCGGCCCAACGCGCCGGTGATCGGCATGACGCTCGCGCACTTCGGCGTCGCGGTCGCGCTGGTCGGCATCACGGCGGCGTCGACGCAGACGCAGGAACTGCTCGCGTCGCTGCGCGAAGGGCAGGCCGCGCGCATGGGCAGCTTCGAGACCCGGCTGATCGCGGTCGGTCCGGTCGCGGGTGCGAACTATACCGCGCTGCGTGGGCGGTTCGGCATCGCGCGCGAGGGGAGGGCGCTCGGCGAACTCATGCCCGAGATCCGCACCTTCTTCGCACCCGCGCAGGATACCACCAGCGCCGCGATCCTCAGTCTCTGGGACGGCGATGTCTACGTCACGCTGGGGCAGCCGACAGCGCAGGGCGCATGGCAGGTGCGGCTGAGCTTCCGCCCGCTCGTCACCTGGATTTGGACGGGCGGCCTGCTGATCGCGCTCGGCGGCCTCACCGCCGGCTTCGCCCGCCTGCGCGTGCGTGCGGCCGTGCCCTCGGGCTACCGGGCGTCCGTGCCCAGCTGGTCGCCCGCGCCCGTTCCGGCGCAATAGCATGTCGCGCCTCGGCCGCTTCGCCCTCCTCGCCCCACTCGCGCTGTTCGCCGCGTTTCTGATCGTGGTCGGCTTTGGGTTGCGCCATGATCCGCACCACGAGGTCCGCAGCGCCTTGATCGGCCATCCCGCGCCCGCGTTCGACCTGCCGGGGTACGATGCTACCCACCCCGGCCTCGCCACCGCCGATCTTGCGCACGGCACGGTCACGGTCGTCAACATCTTCGGCTCATGGTGCTTGCCGTGCCGGGTGGAGGCCCCGCAACTCGCCGCGCTCGCCGCGCAAGGCGTGGTGGTGCACGCGATCGCGCTCAACGACACGCCCGATGCGCTCGCGACATTCTTCCGCAACTATGGCAATCCCTTCCGCCGGATCGGCATGGATTCGAGCGGCAAGACGCAGATCGCCTGGGGCTCGTCGGGCGTGCCCGAGACGTTCGTGATCGATGGCCACGGCATTGTGCGTTCTCAGCATATCGGCGAACTGCGCGCGGACGAGGTGCCGGGCTTCCTCGCCGAGATCGCGCGGGCGCGGCAGTGAAGCGCGCGCTCCTCAGCCTCGTCGCGTTGCTTGCCACCGCGCAGGCGCCGCCGCCGGCCGAGCGGCCCTTCGCCGACCCCCATGCGGAGGCGCAGGCGCAATCGCTGATGCACACACTGCGCTGCGTGGTGTGCCAGCAGGCCTCGATCGCGGACAGCCAGGCGGGGATGGCGGCCGAGATGCGCGCGCTGGTGCGCGAGCGCCTCGCGGCCGGGGACAGCCCGGGACAGGTGCGCGCCTTCCTTGTCAGCCGTTATGGGCCGTGGATCAGCTTCCGTCCGCCGGTGTCGGCGGAGACCGCGCTGCTGTGGGCCGCGCCTATCCTCATTCTGGGCATCGGCGCGCTCGCGGTGCGGCCGCTGTTCCGCCGCAAGGCCCCTGCATGAAATCCGCCCACCTCGCGCTCGGCCTTGCCGCCCTCGCCGCGATCGGCGGCTACGCGCTGACCGGCCACCCGGGCGCGCGCGATCGTCCCGCGCCGCCGCGCACTAGCGAAGCCCCGCTGGCGGAGCCCGCGATCGAGGCGGCGCGCACGCGTCTGCTCCAGAACCGGGGCGATATCGGCGCGTGGCTGCTGATGTCCGACGCGCTCGCGCGGCAGGGCGCGACCGAGGAGTCGGTCGCGGCGATGCAGGTTGCGGTCCAGACGTTCCCGCGCTCGCCCGATCTGTGGGTGGGGCTGGGCAATTCGCTCGTGTTGCATGCGGGCGGCCAGATCACGCCCGCCGCGCGCCTCGCGTTCGAACGCGCGAGCATGATCGATCCCACCCACCCCGCGCCGCGCTACTTCCTGGGGCTGGCGTATTTGCAGGCGGGCCATCCCGAAGACGCGCTGAGCGTATGGCAGGCGCTTCGTGACCAGAGCCCGGCGGGCGCGCCGTGGCTGCGCGACCTGAACGAGCGTATCGCCTCGGTTCAGACCGCGATGGCGCAAACGCGCTGAGCCTGCGCGCGCCCAGTGCCGCAATGCGGCAATCGGCGGCTTGTTCGGCCAGCGATGCGTTCGTATAACCGTTGATGAAGCGGGAAAAATCCTCGCAAGTCGTTTGCAACAAGGTCACACACACGCATGAACGGGTTCCGTCGCCTGGTCCTCGCCGCCGCGCTGGCACTCGCGCCCGCCATCGCTCTCGCGCAGACCCCCGCGATCACCGGCAACACGGCTCCCGGAGTCGGGACGCACGCGCCGACGCCGCCAAGCGCCACGGGCGCGGCGATCGATGTTGCGCCTGTCAACCGCGCGGCTCCGGCCGAACTCGCGACCACGCCCAAGCCCACCATCGCCGCACCGAACTCGCTTGCCCCGCCCGCGCCGCCCGAAGCGACCGGCCTTGGTTCCAAGTCTCCCTCGCTCCCCAAGCCCAAGGCGCCCGCTGGTGGTCCCCCGCGCCTTGGCCCATCGGATATCGTTGCACAGCCCAGTCCACGCGAATGGCATCTCCAGCCCGCGCTCTCGCCGATCGCGCGCGAGGGGCATTTCATGAACGACAAGGTGCTCGAGCCCGTACTGCTCGCGGTGACCGTATTCGTGTTCGCACTGATTGGCTATGCGATGATCGCGTTTCGGCGGCGAGAGGGACGGGTGCCCTCCAAGCTCAGCCACAATACGACGATCGAGATCGTGTGGACGGTGGTGCCCGTGCTGATCCTGCTCGGCATCGCGGTGCCGTCGTTCCAGTTGCTCGCGAACCAATATGATCCGCCCAAGGCCGATCTGACGATCAAGGCGACCGGGCATCAGTGGTATTGGGAGTATACCTACCCCGACAGTGGCGGCTTCAGCTACGATTCGGTGATGCTGAACGAGGCGGAGAGCGCCAAGGCGGGGACGCCGCGTCTGCTCGACGTCGATAATCGGCTCGTCGTGCCCGTCGGCGCGACGGTCAAGGTGCTGACGACCGCCGCCGACGTGATTCATGCGTTCGCGGTGCCCTCGCTCTGGGTGCAGATGGACGCGGTGCCGGGACGTATTAACGAAACCTGGTTCAAGGCGGAGAAGCCGGGCCTGTATTTCGGGCAGTGTTTCCAGCTGTGCGGCACCAAGCATGGCTTCATGCCGATCTCGATCGAGGTGGTGCCCCGTCCGCACTTCCTCGCCTGGGTAGCGGCGAAGCAGGCCGAGAACGGCATCACGCCCAAGGCGTCGTCCGAACCGAGGCAGGCGGCACCCGCGCCGGTCGCGGTCAGCTCGCCCGCGCCGATCGCTCCCTCGCGCCCGGTCGCGCCCGCGTCGACCTCGGGTACGGGCACCAACGTTCCTCGCGGTGGCGGTGCCACCACGGGCAATCAGTAACCGGATCATAGGACCACACCCATGGCCAGCATTCCCGCCAACGCCTTCGTCGCCGATCATGGTCATGACGATCATGCGCACGCCGATCATCCCAAGCTGAGTTTCGCGCAGCGTTGGCTGTTCTCGACCAACCACAAGGACATCGGCACGCTCTACCTGATCTTCGCGATCATCGCGGGCGTGATCGGTGGCGCGATCTCGGGCCTGATGCGCGCCGAACTCGCGCATCCGGGGATGCAGTATCTTCCCGATCTCGTGGGTGGCAACATCGACGCGTCGTATCATCTGTGGAACACGCTGATCACCAGCCATGGTCTAATCATGGTGTTCTTCATGGTGATGCCCGCGATGATCGGCGGTTTCGGCAATTGGTTTGTGCCAATCATGATCGGCGCGCCCGACATGGCGTTCCCGCGCATGAACAACATCTCGTTCTGGCTGCTGGTGCCCTCGTTCCTGCTGCTGCTCGGATCGATGTTCGTCGAGGGTCCGGCGGGCTTCAACGGCGTCGGTACGGGTTGGACGCTCTATGCGCCGCTTTCGACCTCGGGCCACCCTGGGCCGGCGGTCGATATGGGTATTCTCGCGCTCCATCTGGCGGGCGCTTCGTCGATCCTGGGGGCGATCAACTTCATCACCACCATCTTCAACATGCGCGCGCCGGGCATGACGCTGAACAAGATGCCGCTGTTCGTGTGGTCGATCCTGGTGACTGCGTTCCTGCTGCTGCTCTCGCTGCCGGTTCTGGCGGGCGCGATCACGATGCTGCTCGCGGACCGGAATTTCGGCACCACCTTTTTCGATCCGGCGGGCGGCGGCGATCCGATCCTGTACCAGCATTTGTTCTGGTTTTTCGGCCATCCCGAAGTCTATATCATGATTCTGCCCGGCTTCGGCATGATCAGCCAGGTGATCTCGACCTTCAGCCGCAAGCCGATCTTCGGTTACCTCGGCATGGCGTATGCGATGGTGGCGATCGGCCTGATCGGCTTCATCGTGTGGGCGCACCACATGTTCACGAGCGGGCTCGACGTGAACACCAAGATGTACTTTACCGCCGCGACGATGATCATCGCGGTGCCCACGGGTATTAAGATCTTCAGCTGGGTCGCGACGATGTGGGGCGGCTCGATCAGCTTTAAGACGCCGATGCTGTGGGCAATCGGGTTCCTGATCATGTTCACCGTCGGTGGTGTGACCGGTGTTGTGCTATCGAACGCGGGTGTCGATACGATCTATCATAATACCTATTACGTCGTGGCGCATTTCCACTATGTGCTCTCGCTCGGTGCGGTGTTCGCGCTGTTCGCTGGCTTCTACTATTGGTTCCCCAAGATGTGCGGGAAGCTCTATTCGGAGGTGCTGGGCAAGCTGCACTTTTTCATCTTCTTCATTGGCGTCAACGTCCTCTTTATGCCAATGCACTTCCTCGGCGCGAACGGTATGCCACGCCGCATCCCGGATTACCCCAACGCGTTCGAGCATTGGAACTATGTGGCTAGCGTCGGCTACATGATCATGGCGTTCTCGATGGTCTTCTTCTTCGTGAATATCTTCTACACCCTACTTGCGGGCAAGAAGGCAGCGGACAACTACTGGGGCGAAGGTGCGACCACGCTCGAGTGGACGCTGACCTCGCCGCCGCCATTCCACCAGTTCGAGACGCTGCCGCAGGTCCATTGATGCACACGGCTCGTATCGCGCTCACCGGCGCCTCCACGCAGGCGTCGGATTGGCGTGATTATTTCCAACTTCTAAAGCCGCGCGTGGTCGCGCTGGTGGTGTTCACCGGAGCGGTCGGCCTAGTTGCCGCGCCGGGTCACATCCACCCGCTGATCGCGTTCGTCGCCATCCTCGCCATCGCACTCGGCGCGGGTGCGGCGGGGGCGCTCAACCAGTGGTGGGAGGCGGACCTCGATATTCGTATGAAGCGCACCGCGTCACGCCCGGTGCCCGCCGGACGGATCGGAGCGAAGTCCGCGTTCGAGTTCGCTATCGTCGTCGCGGTCGCGTCGATATTCCTGATGCAGGTCGCGGTCGGCCTGTTCGCCGCCGCGCTGCTGCTTGCGTCGATCCTGTTCTACGCGGTGATCTATACGGTGTGGCTCAAGCGCCGCACGCCGCAGAACATCGTCATCGGCGGCGCGGCCGGAGCCTTCCCGCCGCTAATCGGCTGGGTCGTGGTCACGGGCCACGTCGCCCCTTTGCCGCTGTTGCTGTTCGCGATCATCTTCGTGTGGACGCCTCCGCACTTCTGGGCGCTAGCGCTGTTCGTACAGAAGGATTACGCCAATGCGGGCGTGCCGATGCTGCCGCTGACGCACGGTAACGCGGAGACGCGCCGCCAGATTTGGCTCTACAGCCTGGGGTTGGTGGGCGTGACCCTGGCCCCGATCGCAATCGGCGCGACCGGGTTGTTCTACGCCATTCTCGCGGTATTGCTCGGCGCGGGGTTCCTGTGGTTCGCGTGGGGCACATACCGCAACACCGCCGATGATCCCAAGGCGATGAAGCCCGAAAAGCGGCTGTTCGGCTATTCGATCCTGTATCTCTTCTTCCTGTTCGCAGGCGTCGCGGTCGACGCGCTCGTCCGATGACACCCGAGGAGACCCAGGCGTTTTACGCCCGTCGCGCCGCGCGCAGCCGCGCGATCGGAATCGTGCTTGCCGTGCTCGTGGTGCTGTTTTTCCTGATTACCGTCGTGAGGATGGGCAAGCCTTGAACTCTGTTCGTCGTACCGCCATCGCGCTCGTCACCATCGCGGCGACCATGCTCGGCGCGGCCTACGCCGCCGTGCCGCTCTACCGCATGTTCTGCGCGCAGACGGGATACGCGGGCACCACGCAGCGCGCGGAGGGCCGTGCGGCGCTGACCATGGCGGCGCTGACGCGGGGATCGGCGCGCACGATCACGGTGCGCTTCGACGCCAATACCGCGCCCGGCATGGGATGGAGCTTCCACCCCGATCAAGTCACGCAGCAGCTGAAAATCGGCCAACGCGGCCTCGCGTATTTCCACGCCTCGAACCCGAGCGACCAGCGCACGGGAGGTCAGGCAAGTTATAACGTCAGCCCGGACACGGTCGGCAAGTATTTCGTCAAAATCCAGTGTTTTTGCTTCAATGAGCAGACGCTCGCTCCGCACCAGTCCGCCGAGATGCCGGTAATCTACTACATCGATCCAGCCTTTCTCGACGATCCCGAAGCCGCCAAGGTGAAAGAGGTTACGCTCAGCTACACCTTCTTCCCTGCCCCGCCCGAGCCCGCTAAGACCGCAGTGCAGCAAATGCCAGCCCCTCAAGGTTAAGACACATGGCCTCCGCCAAATCTCATGATTTCCACATCCTCGCGCCCAGCCCATGGCCGATCGTCGGCTCCTTTTCCGCGCTCGGTTTCGCGGCGGGGGCAATCGCGTGGATGCACGCGATTCCGTGGGGCGTGTGGGTGTTCGCGATCGGCCTGCTCGGCATTTTGTTTACGATGTTCAGTTGGTGGACCGACGTGGTGCACGAGGCGAACACGGGCGATCACACGCCGATCGTTCAGCTCCACCACCGCTATGGGATGATCCTGTTTATCGCGTCCGAGGTGATGTTTTTCGTCGCGTGGTTCTGGGCCTATTTCAACGCATCGCTTTTCCCGTCCGCAGCCGCTGTTGTCGGTGGCGTTTGGCCGCCCAAGGGTATCGAGGTGCTCGATCCTTTCGAGATCCCGTTGCTCAACACCTTTATCCTGCTACTCTCGGGCACCACGGTCACCTGGGCGCACCACGCATTAATCGAGGGCGACCGCAAGGGCGCGCGGCAAGGCCTGTGGTTGACCGTGCTTCTGGGGATGACGTTCACGTCGCTCCAAGCGTATGAATATAGTCATGCGGGCTTTGGCCTTGCCGGTAATGTATACGGCAGTACCTTCTACATGGCGACCGGCTTCCACGGCTTCCACGTGGTGATCGGCACGATCTTCCTCGCGATCTGCCTCAAGCGCCTCTACAACGGGGACTTCACGCCGCGCCACCATTTCGGGTTCGAGGCAGCGGCGTGGTATTGGCATTTCGTTGACGTCGTGTGGCTGTTCCTGTTCTTGTCGATCTATATTGTCGGCAGCAACTTCGGCGCGGCGGTCCATCCCGCGGCCGGATGACGCCGCCCGCGCCGCTCGCGGTGGGCGTGCGAGGGTTATGCCCCCGCTGCGGTGCGCGCGGGTTGTTTGCGGGGCCGGTCGGCTTCGCGCCCATGTGCCGCGCCTGCGGGCTTGATTACGCGGGCTTCGATGTCGGTGACGGCGCGGTGCCGTTCCTGGTGTTCCTCGTCGGAGCGGTGGTGGTGATCGGCGCGGTCTGGCTGCAACTCACACAGCACCCCGCGTTCTGGGTGCATATTCTGATCTGGCCGCCGCTGGTTGTCGCGCTGACGATCGCGCTGCTGCGCGTTGCCAAGGGTATGCTGGTCGCGTTCGAGTACCGCAACCGCATGCGCGAGGGCAGGGAATGAGGAGGCTGCCGATCGTTCCCACGGCGACGGTTGCCATCGCCGTGCCCGCGATGATCGCGCTCGGCTTCTGGCAACTCGATCGGCGCGTCGAGAAGCGTGCCGAACTCGCGGCCTTCGCGCACGCGCAGCCGGTCACGCTCGCCTGCGATCATCCGCGCGCACCGGTCCGTCAGACGGGCGGCTTGGGTCCAGGCGGCGCGGGCGGTTTCGCGCACCGTTTCGAGTGTGGCGGGGTCACGGTCGATCTCGGCTGGTCCGAGCGGCCGATCGAGGTCGCGCTGCCGTCGCCCGGCCCGGTACGGGGCACGCGCTACGTCATTCCCGAAAAGGGCACGCTGCTACTCGTCACCGTCCCGCCCGCGCCGCTCCGGCCCAGCACCCCGCCCAGCGTCGACGACATTCCCAACAACCACCTCAGCTACGCCGTTCAGTGGTTCGCCTTCGCCACGACGTTGGCCATCATCTACATGGTGTACGTCGGCGGCCGTCGCGGTCGCGCCGCCGCCTAGCTGCCGTTCGGCCCGCCGGTGTTGCTGGTGTCCGACTGCGCGGTCGGCCCCGTGCCCACGCGGCCGATATTGCCGAACACCTGCTGCCAGAAATTGCGCTTCTTGCCCAACGTTGGAGTCGAGTCGCCGTTGGGACGGATGTTCGCCGCCATGTCCAGCCCGCGATGGCTGACTTTGCTCACATTCCCCTTGGGATCGAAATCGATAACCATGATGTTTTGGGACGCGGGCTTGGGGTCCTTGAACGCCAGCTGCTTGGTCTGGCGCGTCACATAATACCATCGTTTGTCGGTCCACTGCGCGTTCAGCGATGGCCGACCGAGCGCCTTGGCCACCGAATCCTTGTTATCCACACCCGGCTTCACCGCAGCCATCACGTCGGGATCACCGATATACCCCTGTGTGTTGCGGATGCGCGTGCAGCCGCTTGCCATGACCGCCACCACGCACGCCGTCAGCGCCGCTTGTCTTGCCTTCACGCCCAGTCCTTCAGTGTCGCGGCCTTGCACGCCGCCGCATCCATGCGGATATGACGCCGATGTCGCTTAAGAGCAACTTAACCCGCGCATTCGGCCTTCAACCGCGTGGCCCGCTTCCCGCCGCTGCGCTGTACGCGCGCGCGCTGAGCCTAGCGCGCGATCCCGCATGGTTCTCGGCGGGTGGGGTGCCCGATACGCTCGATGGGCGGTTCGATATGCTGGCGCTGGTCGTGGCGCTGCTGGTGCTGCGTTGCCAGGCGCTCGACCTGCACCAGACCGAAGCCGATCTTGCGGATCGCTTCACCGAAGACATGGACGCGACACTACGCGAGATTGGCATCAGCGATCTCGCCATCTCCAAGCAGGTGGGGAACACGGTGGGCGCGCTCGGCGGCCGGATCTCCGCTTACCGCGCCGCCTTGGCGCAGGGGGACGAAGTGGTGGCCGACGCGCTCACGCGGAACCTGTACCGGGGCGAGGCCCCGCCCGAGCCGATCCTTGCCTGGGCGGTGACCGAGACGCGCGCGCTCGAAAGCCGTCTCGCGCGCGCGACGGCCGAAGCGATCGATCGCGGCGAGCCGTGAGCGAATTTTCCCGCCCGCTCCGCCTCGAAACGCTGGGTACGGCGCCCAACGCTCGCGCGATCGATGCTACGCCGGGGGAGCGCGAGGCGCTGGCACGGCGGTTCGATCTCGCCGCGCTCGATGCGCTCGACGCCGATTTGACGGCACAGCGGATCGCGGGCGGCGTCGCACTGACGGGCCATGTCCGTGCGTCGGGCGCGCAAAGCTGCGTGATCTCGGGCCTGTCCGTACCCTTCGCGATCGACGAACCGCTAACGCTGCGCTTCGAGCCCGCGCCCGAGGGCGACGAGATCGAACTCAGCGACGCCGACCTCGACATCCTCCCCCTCGAAGGCGATACGATCGATCTCGGCGAAGCGGCCGCGCAGGCGCTCGGCCTCGCGCTCGATCCCTATCCCAAGGCGAGCGAGCTCGAACTCGCAGAGCATCGCCGGCTGTTGCTCACCGAGGAAGCGGCCGCGCGCGCGATCAATCCCTTCGCGGTGCTCGGGGAGAGAACGGCGTAAAGATCTGCCAAGGTCGCGCTACGATCATCATGCGCACCCGCGCGACCGGACTGTTCGATACCCGCACCGCATTATTTCCCGGCATGAGCGCGAAATCGACGATCTTGCTCACTCCCGAGCAGCGCGGTCCAGGCATGTGCGCGTTGGATGCGATCGCGCGCCCGTCCCGCGCCATAGCAATCCACGCGCTCTTGCCGAGCGTGGGCCGACGCCGCGCCCGCCCAAAGCGCCATTGTCGCCAAGATCAGTCGCACCGCGTCAGCACCTCGACTAGCCGCGCGGCAAACGTCTCGATCCCGCGCGCATCGTCGTTATCGAAGCGCGCGGGCGAGGGGCTGTCCAGATCGATCACGCCCAGCAGCCGCTGCCCATCCAGCAGCGGCACCACCAGTTCCGAGCGCGAGGCGGCGTCGCACGCAATGTGCCCCGGGAAGGCGTGGACGTCCGCGACCAGTTGCGTCGCGCGGGTCGCGGCCGCCGTCCCGCATACCCCCCGCCCGAGCGGGATGCGGATGCACGCCGCGCGCCCCTGGAACGGCCCAAGCACCAGCACCTCGCCCTTCATCAGGTAAAAGCCCGCCCAATTCAGGTCGGGTAAGCCATGGAACAGGATCGCCGCCGCATTGGCGAGATTGGCGACCCGGTCGTCCTCGCCCGCCGTCACCCCGTCCAGCTGCCTAAGCAGCTCGTCAAATCGCTCGGCTGCGGGCAGCTGTGGATCGATCGCGGTCTCGAACATGGCACCAGTGTAGCGCGCCGGACGGACAGCACCAGCCAGTCCGCATCCGGTGGCAGCCGCCGCGCCACCGCGTCCTGTTCAAGCACGAGCATTGTCTCGACGGCATCGATGGGCAGCGTGCCGGCGCGGCTCCAGATATTACAGTTTGATGACACGCGGTAACGCGCTACGACCACGAATTCCATGCGAACAATAGCAATATTCAGCCTCAAGGGCGGCGTCGGCAAGACGACGACGGCGGTTAACCTCGCCTACGCCGCCGCGACGGCGGGTGCGCGGCGTACCTTGCTCTGGGATTTGGACGCGCAGGGAGCCGCGAGCTTCATCCTCGGCGCGGACGCGCCGGGGGACGCGCGCGCGCGCCGCTTGATCACGCGCGGCGCATCCCCGGTCGAATCGGTACGGCCGACCACCGTCAAAGGCCTGCACCTGCTTGCCGCCGACAAGTCACTGCGTCACCTCGAACGCCAGCTCGCCGACGAGGGTGGGGCGAACACGCTCAAGCGGCTGCTGACCGGCCTCGCGCCGCATTACGACCGGCTGATCCTCGATTGCCCACCGGGCTTCTCGGGCTTGGCCGAGCAGGTGTTCCGCGCCGCCGAGGTGATCGTCGAACCCGTGCCCGCAGCACCCTTGGCCGAACGCGCGCACGCGGCGCTGATCGAGCATCTGGCCAAGCACCATGAGGGCAACCCGCCCGTGCTTCCCGTCTTCTCGATGCTTGATCGGCGGCGCAACTTGCATTTGGCCGCCACGCAGGCCTTTCCCGAGCGCGTCGTGCTGCCCTACGCCAGCATCGTCGAGCGCATGGGGCATGACCGGCTGCCGGTGGGCGCGCTCGCGCCCGCCTGCCCCGCCGCACTCGCGTTCGTCGAGCTTTGGGCCGCGACCGAACGTCGCTTGATCGGCTAGGGGCACCCCGCCCGCTTCGGCGACGGTTGTCGAGGCGCAACCGGAGACCCACCATGCCCGTCACCCTGAAACCGCTTGGCCAACAGACGATCGTCATCACCGGCGCATCCTCGGGTATCGGGCTCGCGACCGCGCTCAAGGCTGCGCAGCGCGGGGCGCGCGTGGTGCTCGCCGCGCGCAATGCGGACGCGCTGGAGCGGATCGCGGCGCAAATTACCAAGCGCGGCGGGCAGGCGCTCGCTGTTCCGACCGACATTAGCGACGTGGACGCGGTCACGCGCCTGCGCGACGCGGCAATCGCGCGATTTGGCGGGATCGACACCTGGGTTAACGACGCGGCGGCCGCGACCTATGGTAAACTCGCGGACCTTACACTCGCCGATCACCGCCAGGTGTTCGACATCGGCTATTTCGGCACGGTCCATGGCAGCCTCGCCTTCGCGGCGCACGCGCGGGACGGCATGGGTGGCGCGCTCATTAACGTCGGTTCGATCCTGGGTGAGCGATCGATCCTGATGCAGGGGCCGTACAGCGCGATGAAACACGCGCTGCATGGCTTTACCGAGGCGCTGCGCACCGAGTTGGAGGCGGACGGCGCGCCGATATCGGTGACGCTCATCAAGCCAGCGGCGATCAACACCCCATATCCCGAACACGCGCGCAATGTGATGGAGCGCCCGGCCACGCTTCCGCCCGTGCTGTACGATCCTCGTCTCGTCGCGCGCGCGATCCTGTTCGCCGCACACACACCGCGCCGGATGCTGACCGTCGGCGGCACGGGCCGCTTGATGGTGACGCTCGCAACCTTGTTCCCGCGCGCGACCGACCGCGCGATGGAAGCGGGCGGGATCGCAGCGCAGCAGACCGACATCCCTCCCGCGTCGGACCGGGTCGACAACCTGTATACCGCGCGCGCGGACGGCGCGATCGAGGGAAGCCGCAGTGCTCGCGTTCGTCGCACGAGTTTATGGCTCGAAGCGCAGATGCGCCCGGGCATTGCGGTGGCCGCGGCGACCGCCACCAGCCTAGGCGCGATGACGATCGGTGCGCTGATGCGACGACACCCACCGGTTCGGTAATGCATAATCCCAACTTGCACGCACCGTTCCAGCCGCTATCGGGCGATAGGCGGCACGTTGGATCGTCGCCGCGCGTCAAGGATCAGCGTTTCCATGTCTCTCAGCCGTTCGCCCCTAGCGCACCCCGCCCGCGCTCGAACCGTCCTGCTTGCCGTCGCCGCGCTGCTCTCGGCCTGCACCACCACCGCGCACTATGGCAGCGACCGGATCGCGCTCAAGGATCCGTTCGAGAAGATCAACCGCAAAGTCTACAAGTTCGATCGGGCGCTCGACAAGGCCGTCCTGCGACCGGTGGCAGTGGTCTACACGAAAGTCGTGCCTCGCTTAGCCCGACGCGGAATCGAGAACGGCTTTCGCAATCTTACCGAACCCGAGACGTTCGTGAACGCTTTTCTGCAAGCCAAGCCCAAAGTGGCCCTGCATGCGCTGGCGCGCTTCGTGATCAATTCGACGCTGGGCGCGGGCGGTCTCGGCGATCCGGCGGCCAAGTGGGGGATCGCGCCGCAGCGCGAGGATTTCGGCCAGACATTCGGCGTATGGGGCATCGGCTCGGGACCGTATTTGATGCTGCCGCTGCTCGGCCCCTCCACCGTGCGCGACGCCGCCGGACGCGGTGCCGCATTTGCTGGCGGAGATCCGGTCGAATACGGGCGCACACAGCTGCACTTGCGCTGGTATGTCAGTTACCCGATCACCGGGCTCCAGCTGATCAGCCTGCGCGCGCGATTGCTCGATTCCGCCGACAAGGTGCTGAACGGCAGCGCGGACGAATATGCGACCGTGCGCTCGGCCTATCTCCAGGAGCGCCGCAACGAGCTTTACGATGGCAGTCCGCCCGACGAGGACGATGCGCTTTCCCCCGCAAACCCGACCGGCTCGGACGCGACTCCGTTTCCGGGGGTAACCGCTAAACCCGCGCCACGTCCCGCCGATCCGCCACTCAACGTCGATCCAGGTCCGGCGACGTCGGCACCGCCAACGATAGGCGCAGGCACGTCCGATCCGAAGATATTGGCATCCACACTGCTGAACGTCGATCCCGGCCCGGCGATGTCGAGTCCGGCGGCGACGTCCGCAACCAATCTACGGTGACGGTTTGCCTAGCCGTCCTGATCCTGGCGGTGCTGGTCGGGGCGTGCAACCGGGAGAAGCCAGCCGCCGAGACCGCCGTCACCGCCACCAACGAACGCGCTGTAATCGCCAAGGCCGACGCGGACGTGCGCGCCGCTGAACAGGCCGTCGTGCCCGCGACACAGGCGAAGTGACAATCGGATCCCCAGCCGGATCCCCAGCCGGGTCCCCAGCGCAAGCATGATGTCCGTTCGCGACCCGTACGCAGCAGCCGAGATACGACTTTATGGAAACGCGAAAGGGCCGGGGATTGCTCTCCCCGGCCCTCTCTGTGTGCGACAGGTAGACTTGGACTTTAGAAATCCATGTCGCCCATGCCGCCGCCCATGCCGCCCATGCCGCCGCCGCCCATGCCGCCGCCGCCCATGCCGCCCTTGCTGTCCTGGGGAAGCTCGGCGATCGTCGCCTCGGTGGTGATCAGCAGACCCGCGACCGACGCCGCGTCCTGCAACGCCGCGCGCACGACCTTGGTGGGATCGATCACGCCCGACGCCACGAGATCCTCGTACACCTCGGTCTGCGCGTTGAAGCCGTAGTTCGAATTGTTCTGCTCGAGCAGCTTGCCCGCGACGACCGCGCCGTCATGGCCCGAGTTCTGCGCGATCTGGCGCACCGGTGACTGGAGCGCGCGGCGAACGATGTCGATGCCACGCGTCTGGTCTTCGTTCGCGCCCTTCATGTCGTGGAGCGCCTTGATCGCGTACAGCAGCGCTACTCCGCCACCCGCGACGATGCCTTCCTCGACCGCCGCGCGCGTCGCGTGCAGCGCGTCGTCCACACGGTCCTTGCGCTCCTTGACCTCGACCTCGGACGAACCGCCGACCTTGATCACCGCGACACCGCCGGCGAGCTTCGCCAAACGCTCCTGCAGCTTCTCCTTGTCGTAATCGCTCGTCGTCGTCTCGATCTGCGCCTTGATCTGCTCGATGCGGCCGGTGATCTCGCTCTTCTCGCCTCCGCCGTCGACGATCGTGGTATTATCCTTGTCGATCGTGACCTTCTTGGCGCGACCTAGCATCGCCAGCGTGACGTTCTCGAGCTTGATGCCCAGATCCTCGGAAATCATCTGGCCCGCGCTCAACACCGCAATGTCCTCGAGCATCGCCTTGCGCCGATCGCCGAAGCCCGGTGCCTTGACCGCCGCGACCTTCAGGCCGCCGCGCAGCTTGTTGACCACCAGCGTGGCGAGCGCCTCGCCTTCGACGTCCTCGGCGATGATCAGCAATGGACGAGCGCTCTGCACGACCGCTTCGAGCACCGGCAACAACGCCTGCAGGTTGGAAAGCTTCTTCTCGTGGATGAGGATGTACGGGTTCTCGAGCTCGACCGTCATCTTCTCGGGGCTGGTGATGAAGTAAGGCGAGAGATAGCCGCGATCGAACTGCATTCCCTCGACGACATCGAGCTCGAAATCGAGGCCCTTGGCCTCCTCGACGGTGATGACGCCTTCCTTGCCGACCTTCTCCATCGCTTCGGCGATCTTGCGGCCGACTTCCTCGTCGCCGTTCGCCGAGATGATGCCGACCTGCGCAATCTCCTGCGTGCCCGCGACGGGCTTGGAGCGCGCCTTGAGGTCCGCGACCACCTTGATCACCGCCAAATCGATACCGCGCTTCAGGTCCATCGGATTGGTGCCCGCCGCGACCGACTTCAAACCTTCGCGAACGATCGACTGCGCCAGCACGGTCGCGGTCGTCGTGCCGTCACCGGCCTGGTCGTTGGTCTTGGACGCGACCTCGCGCAGCATCTGCGCGCCGATGTTCTGATACTTGTCCTTGAGTTCGATTTCCTTCGCGACCGTCACGCCGTCCTTGGTGATGCGCGGCGCGCCGAAACTCTTCTCGATGACGACGTTCCTGCCCTTGGGGCCGAGCGTCACCTTGACCGCGTTGGCGAGAATGTCGACGCCTTCGAGGATGCGCTCGCGAGCGTCGCGTCCGAACTTGACTTCCTTGGCTGCCATGTTCCGTATTCCTTTAATTAAATGGGATAAGAAGGATGCGACGCGTTACTTGGAGACGATCCCCAGAACGTCGCTCTCCTTCATGATAATCAAATCCTCGCCGCCGAGCTTGACCTCGGTGCCGGACCACTTGCCGAACAGGATCTTGTCACCCGCCTTGAGTTCGGTCGCGTTCAGCGTGCCATTCTCGTGGCGTGTGCCCGGACCAACGGCGACGACTTCGCCTTCCTGGGGCTTTTCCTTGGCGGTGTCGGGGATGATGATGCCGCCCGCGGTCTTCTCGTCGGCCTCGATACGGCGAACGAGGACGCGGTCGTGCAATGGTCGAAAGCTGCTCATATTGGCTTCCTCAGATGATGCGATTGGGCCGTTGGCACTCACGAGCGGCAAGTGCTAACGTGTGCGGCACATGGCGCAGGTGTGACTATCTGTCAACCGTCGATGCGCGCCCGATCAGGTCAAGCGCCCGAAGCTCCCGAGCATTTTCGCCACCACGCGCGCCTGCTTAACGTCACCGCGCTTCAACAGCGCGAGCACCTCCCCCGCCCCCTTCTGCGCGGTCATCTCATAAGCCTCGCGCGGGCGGTTGCGCATCGCGACCTCGAGCAACACCGTCGCGCGCGTCGTCTGCCCCGGATCGATCCTGAGCAGCAGACAGCCATGATAGGCGAAGGGTACGGGACTGGTCGGCCAGCGCTTTTCGGCTTCCGAAAAGTTTTCGTTCATGGCGGACAGCTTGGCACCGAGCACCATTCCCGCCATGAACCGGCCCAGATTGTCGACCGCCTCGCCGTTCCACGCCGCTAAGCCCAGGAACGCTTCCGCGCGCGCGGGATCGGCTTTGCTGAGCGCGGTCATGATCGATCGGGTCTCGCTTGCCGCCTTCGGGCTGTTGGTTAGCGTCGCGCGGTAGCCGATGCCCGACGCGCGCTGGAACAACGCGTCGTAATTCTGCGGATCGAGCTGGAGTGCGGCATTCGCATCGCTCTCGCCCTGCAGCACCAATGTCCTGGCGAGCGCACGGTCGGTCGTCAGGAAGGCCGCGCGCGTCAGCGCGGCGCGCGCGGCAATCGCGAGCGAGTTCGCCGTATGCTCTGCACGCCCCGCTTCGGACGCGGCGGCGAATTGGCCAGCGCGGAACAGCTCGGCAGCATCGGGGTGCGGGGCAGCGGCGGTCAGAAACACGCACGCCGCCCACAGGACGGCGCGCCTCACGCGGCGGAACCTGACGATAATGAGTCCGCGATCAGTGCGCGCGTCGCCTCAATCCCATACAGCGCGATGAACGATCCCATTCGTGGTCCCTGTGCCGCCCCAAGCAACGTTTCATAAAGCGCCCTGAACCAATCCCGCAGCGGTTCGATTCCAGAGGCCTTGCCCGCCTCGTAAACCTCAAACTGGATGTCCTCGGCCTGAATATCGGCGGGCAGTGCGGCGAGGCGGTTATCCAGATCGATCAAGGCCTTACGCTCGGTCTCGGTCGGCGCGCGGCGCTTGAGCGTGGGCAGAATCACTTCGCGATGATAGGCGAGCGCGCCGTCCATTAACGCATCGAGCAACGGCTCCTCGCCGGGCGTCAGGCCAAGGTTGCGCGTGACGAACCCCCACAGCACCGTCTTGTCGCTGGTGGCGGCGGCCGCCACCAGATTGAGCAGCAGCGCGAAGCTGACCGGCGGCAGCTCCTGGGGAGGCTGGCCGTTGTGGATGTGGTGGACGGGGTTACCCAGCTGCTGCTCGATCGGCTGGCCGGCATATTTCCCCACCGCCTCCCAATATTCATCGACCGCTTTCGGGATCACATCCAGATGCAGCCGCTTCGCCTTACGCGGCTCGCGGTACATGAAGAAGCTAAGCGTCGGCGGTGCGGCATAGGCCAGCCACTCCTCGATTGTCAGCCCGTTGCCCTTGGATTTGCTGATCTTGGCACCCTCGGCATCGAGAAACAGCTCATAATTGAACCCCTCCGGCGGTCGTCCGCCGAGCGCGCGCGCGATCTTGCTCGATTGCGTCATGCTGTCGATCAGGTCCTTGCCGCTCATCTCGTAATCGACACCGAGCGCCAACCAACGCATCGCCCAATCGACCTTCCACTGCAGCTTCGCCGCGCCGCCCAGTACCGAGGTCGTGTACCGCTCGCCCCGTGCATCCGCCCAGGTGATCGTGGCCGCGTCCACATCGCGCTCCAGCAATGCGACTTGCTCGACCACGCCCGTCTCGGGATGGATCGGCAGGAACGGACTGTAGGTGGCGCGCCGCTCTTCGCCCAAGGTAGGCAGCATGATCGCCTGCACCGCGTCGTAATTGGCCAGCACCGTGCGCAGCGCCGTGTCGAACCGTCCGCTTGCATAACACTGGGTCGAGGACAGGAAATCATATTCGAAGCCGAACTGGTCGAGGAACGCCCGCAACCGCGCGTTGTTGGCCGCGCCAAAGCTGATCGCGCCATCGAAGGGATCGGGCACCCGGCTGAGCGGATGCCCCAGCCACGCGCGCATCGCGTCACGGTTCGGGACGTTGTCGGGCACCTTGCGCAGCCCGTCCATATCGTCGCTGAACGCAATCAGCCGGGTGGGCTGATCGCTCAAGGCCTGAAACGCGTGCCGCACCATCGTCGTGCGCGCGACCTCCCCGAAGGTGCCGATGTGGGGAAGGCCCGACGGGCCGTAGCCGGTCTCGAACACGATCGCCCCCTCCTTCGCAGACCGCGCGAGCAGCTTGCGCGCCTCCTCGTAGGGCCAGGCCTTGGACACGTGCGCGGCGGCGCGAAGTTCGGGGGAGATGGTCATGCAGCCCCTGTATCGACGGACCCGGGAAGAGCTGGCAAGTCGTGACGGTCACCCGTCGCCTTGAAGCCAGCCCTAGCGCCTCCGTTTCTGGAACAGCCACTCGCGCAGCGCCGGGTCCGCATGGCCTTGAACCCAGCCCGCATGATCGACCTGCGGCGGTTTGGTATACCGCACGTCCACCCCCGCCGACTTCCAATGCAGCCATCATGCGACGCGATTCCTCGACCGGTGCGACCGAATCGACCGCACGGTGTGATCCACACTGCCCAGCTCGACCTCGTCTCCAGCAGTCTGTCCGAATCGCGCTCGCCCGAGCCGTGGAGCGCCACGATGATCGGCAGCCGCGTGCCACGCGCGGCCGTGCGTGGCACGTAGACCTATAAGCATAGTTCTCGCCGGCCACTCGAATCGTTTGTTCGAGGAAGCCCGTTTCAACCCGCCGCCGCTCCCCCGACCAAGGCGACGAACGCCGCCCGAGGCCTGCCAAGCATCTTCACGCTATGCCGACTCTCAAACCAGCCGGCTCTGCTTCACCGCCGCCGCGATGAAGCTCGCGAACAGGGGATGCGGGTCGAACGGCTTGCTCTTGAGTTCGGGGTGGAACTGGACGCCGATGAACCATGGATGGTCGGGCCGCTCGACCACCTCGGGAAGCAGGCCATCGGGCGAGAGGCCGCTGAACACCAGCCCGGTCGCCTCCAGTCGCTCGCGATATTGCGCGTTGATCTCATAACGGTGGCGGTGGCGCTCGCTGATCCGGGTCGTCCCGTACACGGCGGCGGCATGGCTGTTGCCGCCCAGCACCGCCTCGTAGGCGCCACGCCGCATCGTGCCGCCCATGTCGCCGCCCTCGCGCCGTTGTTGCAGACCAGCGGGCGACATCCACTCGGTGATCAGGCCGACCACGGGCTCGTCGGTCGGCCCGAACTCGGTAGAACTCGCGCCCTCGACTCCGGCCAGGTCGCGCGCAGCCTCGATCGTGGCAAGCTGCATCCCCAGGCACACGCCGAAGAACGGCACCTTGCGCTCGCGCGCGAAGCGCACGGCGGCGATCTTGCCTTCGCTGCCCCGCTCGCCGAAGCCGCCCGGCACGAGGATGGCGTGCATCGGCTCGAGTTCAGCCGCCACATCGTCGCGCGCGAACGCCTCTGCATCGACCCAGCGAACGTTCACCTTCACGCGGTTAGCGATGCCGCCATGGACCAGCGCTTCGGTGAGCGACTTATACGCATCGCGAAGGCCCACATATTTGCCGACCACGCCGATCGTCACCTCGCCCTCGGGATGCGCGAGCCGCTCGGAGATTGCCTCCCAGCGCGAGAGTTCCGGGACGGCCGCATCGGCGATACCGAACACCGCAATCACCTGATCGTCCAATCCCGCCGCGTGATATTGCAGCGGCACGTCGTAGATGCTCGCCGCGTCGAGCGCGGGGATCACCGCCTCGGACCGCACGTTGCAGAATAGCGCGATCTTGGCGCGCTCGGCCTCGGGCAGCGGATGCTCGCAGCGGCAGACCAGGATATGCGGTTGGATGCCCAAGGCGCGCAGTTCGGACACGCTATGCTGCGTCGGCTTGGTCTTCAGCTCCCCCGCCGCCGCGATGTACGGCACCAGCGTCACATGAATGAACAGCGCACGCTGTGGCCCGAGCTCGTTTCCCAGCTGGCGGATCGCCTCGATGAACGGCAGCGATTCGATGTCGCCGACCGTGCCGCCGATCTCGCATAACATGAAATCGAGCCCCTCCACCTCGGCGGACGCGAATGCCTTGATCGCGTCCGTCACGTGCGGGATCACCTGCACCGTCGCGCCCAGATAGTCGCCGCGCCGCTCGCGCGCGATGATGTCCGAATAGATGCGCCCGCTGGTCACGTTGTCGGATGCGCGCGAAGGCACGCCCGTGAAACGCTCATAATGGCCGAGGTCGAGATCGGTCTCGGCACCATCGTCGGTCACATAGACTTCGCCATGCTGGTAGGGCGACATCGTTCCGGGATCGACGTTCAGATAAGGATCGAACTTGCGAATGCGGACGCTGTAGCCGCGCGCCTGCAACAGCGCCGCGAGGCTGGCGGCCATGAGGCCTTTGCCGAGCGACGAGACCACGCCGCCGGTGATGAAGATGAACCGGGTCATGGGAGAGAAGCCTTAGCGCGGGCGCGGGCCGCGCGCCAAGCCACCCCAGTGCGCGGGGCGGATTACTTCGCGAGCGGAACGGCGGGCGCGGGCTCGGCCGGGGCCAGAGCGGGCGTGCCGGGTTGCGTCGATGCCCCGCCGAAGCCGCCCGCGAACGGCGCGGACGTCCCGGTCGGCGCGGGCGCGGGCGCGTCGGGCAGGGCGCGCGCATGCGCAGCCACGCTCGAATCGATGCGGCGCGTCTTGCCCTCCTGGCCGTACAGCATTGCCAGCACCAGGCTCGTCAAGATGAACAGCGCCGCGATAATCGTCGTGGAACGGGTCATCAGGTCCGCCGCGCCGCGCGCGCTCACCAGCCCGCCCGCGTTACCGCCGCCGATGCCAAGCCCGCCACCCTCCGAGCGTTGCAGGAGAATGACCGCGACCAGCGCGATCGCGAGCAGCGTGTGGACGATGAGAACGAGAATTGTTGCCATGACACGAGGAACTTAAGCGCGCGCGCTATCGGGGGCAAGCATGGCGCAGTACATCCGGGTCAGATCGGCCCAGTCAGATCGGCCCAGCAGATCGGCCCAGTCAGATCGGGTAGCCAGCGGCGAGAAATCGGGCGAGCAGCATTTCGAGCTTGCAGCCGGGGACCGTCCTCGCCGATATCGAAGGCGCGGCATCGATCGGAGCCCTCGCGCGCGGTGAGGACAGTCGGATGCGCGCGGCACGGTCACTCGGCCTGTCGCGCGCGCAATGCAAATGCCGCCTCGCGCGGCACGAGGCGCGCATGGGCACCAGCCAGGGAGATCGACCGTGAGCGTGGCGTTCCGGCGCGAGAGCGACGAGGAACATTTGGAACCCAAATTCGATCGGCCGATTCCGCCCGGGCCGAACCTTGTCACTGCCCGCGGCCTGGAACAGATCGAGGCCCGTATCGTCACACTGGACCGGACGCTCGCGGAGTCGATGGCCGACGTCGATCGTGCGGAGGCGGAGCGTGAGCGACGCTACTGGCGCGTGCGGCTTGGAACCGCGCAATTGGCACCGCCAGCGCCGCCCGGTCAGGTAGGCTTCGGTTCGTGCGTGGCGTTCGCGATCAACGGCGTCGAACGCCGGGTTCGCATCGTCGGCACGGACGAGGCGGACGCGGCCGCGGAGGCGATCGGCTTCAATGCCCCGCTCGCGCGCGCGTTGATGCAGGCGCGCGTCGGCGACAGGGTCGATTTCCAGGGTAGGTCCGATTGCATCGAGGTTACCAGCATCGAGTAAGATTCAAGCTCGACGATCCCGCCATGTCGATCCGTGTCGCCGCGCTGCACTGGTTCATCCCGCCAGACGCGCGTGGCGAGTGGCACGTTGGGGCGTTGCTGCCACCCCGATCGAAAACATAGGCCCGCCGGTCGCGTCTACGCCGTCGCGCTGGCCATTTTGCCTCGTGCCACTCTGCCCGCGCCGACCGACGCCGCGCCGGCCGCCTCCGAGCGGGGCGCCTCCGAGCGGGCCGCCAGGTGCGCCGGTTCAAGCTCCTGGCCGGAGGGCACACAGACGATCTCCGCGCGCAAGCCCGGACGGCCGTCGCACAGCCGCAACTCGAAGCGGTGCAGGGCCACGATCGCCTGCACCAGGCTGAGCCCCAGTCCACTGCCATCGACCGACCGGCTACGCTCGGCGCGGTAGAAGCGTTGGGTCGCTCGCGCGCGGTCCGCCTCCGTCATGCCCGGGCCGTCGTCGCTTACGGATAGCGTGGGCGCGGCCGCGTCGCCGCCCAGCACAATCCAGACATGCCCACCCTCGGGCGTGAACTTGATCCCGTTGTCGACAAGATTGACCAGCGCCTCGATCAGCAGATCACGGTCGCCGACCACGCGTGCCGCCATCTCCGCGCGGCAATCTAAAGTGATCGCCTTGGCTTCGGCGATCGGCTCGTAAAGCTCGGTGACTTCGCGCACCAGCTCGGTCAGTTCCACGCTCGCGAAGGCGGCGCGGCGCTCGCCATGCTCGATGTGGCCAATCCGCAGCACGGCGGTCACCACGGTCAGCGCGCTGTCGATCGCGGCGATGGCGCGATCGGTCGCGTCCTGGAAGTCGGCGATCGTGGTGGCCGCATCGCGGCTGCGTTCCAGCCGCGTGCGCGCGCGTGTCAGCGGGGTGCGCAGATCATGCGCCATGCTGTCGCCCACCGCGCCGATCTCGCCCACCAGCCGCTCGATCTCGGAGAGCATGTGATTGACCTGCGCGCCGAGGCGATCGAGGTCGTCGCGCGGGCGCGCGATCGGCAGCCGTTCATTGAGATCGCCGCGCGTGATCCGATCGATGGCGGCGTTCATGCCAACGATGCGTCGCCGCGCTCCATGCGCGAAATAGGCGCCTGCGCCGAGCGACAGCAGCAGCGCGGGAACCAGGCCCAACATCAACGCGCGCCCGATCACGCGTCGCATCGTCTCGAGCGCGTCGATATCGTGGCCGATGACGAGCACCGCCCCGCCAGGCAATCTCCTTCCCGCCGCGCGCACGATCTCGGGGATCGTCGGCCGTGCTGCCGGCAGGAACACGGCCTCGCGCGCAACGCCGTCGAGCGCGATCCGGGGCGCGCGCGCGAGGTTGCCGGCGATAAGATGGCCATCGGGCGCGACCAGCGCGGCAAACCGTACCGCGTGCAAATCCTCGCTCAGCCATGCCGTAACCTGCGGCGCGGAAGCGGTCGGCGTGCGCGCGATCAGCGCCGCTTTGACCGCCACCATGCGATCCAGCCGGTCACGCTCGTAACCCGCCGTCTGCCAGTAGATGAACGCGAAAATCAGCAGCGTGATCACACCGAACCACGCGGTCAGCGCAAGCGTCCAGCGGAACGCGGTGGTGTGCGCGAATTCAGGCAGCCGCATCGAACGTGAATCCGATCCCGCGCACGCTGGCGATCAACGATGGCTCCCCATCCTGCTCCAGCTTGCGGCGCAGGCGGCTCATGTGAACATCGACCAGATTGGATTTCGGCGTGAAGCGATACTGCCAGACATCTTCAAACAGCATCGCGCGCGTGACCACCTGCCCCGCACGTTCGACCAGATACTTCAGCAGCGCAAACTCGCGCGGGAGCAATTCGAGATCGCGCCCGACCCGCCGCGCCACACGCGCCATCAGGTCGAGCGTCAATGGACCCGCCGTAATCACGGTCTTCTCGCTTGGCGCCGGACGACGCAGCAGCGCGTCCACCCGCGCGGCGAGTTCGGTAAGCGCGAATGGCTTCACGAGATAATCGTCGCCCCCCGCGCGCAGCCCCCGCACGCGCTCGTCCACCGCGCCGAGCGCGCTCAGCACCAGCACCGGCGTTTGATCGCCGTCCTGCCGCAGCGTCTCGATCAGCGTCAGCCCATCGAGCATCGGCAGCATCCGATCAACCAGCAACGCGTCCGCGTGCCGCCCGCGCGCGCGGTCCAGCCCGGTCGCGCCGTCGATCGCATGATCGATGCTGTGGCCATGCGAGGCGAGATAGCCGCAGACCTGCTCGGCGGTTTCGATGTCGTCCTCGATCAGCAGTAGATGGGCCATGTGCGTTCTCGTACTCAATGAAAGAGAATGGGCTTGCAGCGGATGAAAGTCATTTGCAGTAACAACGCGCTGAAGTGTCACGTCGGCGCAAGAGGCACAGTGTAAATTCGCGTTCAGGGGGGCGCGGTGGGCAACCACAACGGGCATGTATGGTTATGAGAACCGGTGCTCGCATCACGCGAGGCGGTACCCTGTTGCGCCAGTGCGGCGCGTCGAACACGCCAGGAGTGGAATATTGCGCCTTTATAGGACTTTAGGCGTTGTCTGCGCGCTGTTCGCCGTGTCCGACGCACGCGCCGCCGAGCCGGTGATGGGCGCGATAAGCATCGAGAAGCTCGTGGCCGACATCGTGGCCAACAACGCCGAGCGCCGCTTTTACGAGGCTGAACTCGCGTCCGCGCGTGTCGGGCGTCGCGCGGCCGGTCGGCTAGCCGATCCCGAACTCGCGGTCGAGTTCGGGCAAAAGCACACCACTAACGCCAATGGCAGCCTGTTTGGCGAAGGTCAGACCTATTCGGTCGCACTTCTCCAGCCGTTGGAGTTCAACGGCCGTATCCAGCTTCGCCGCGCGATCGCGGACCGCCAGATCAACCTCGCCGAACTGGGCTACAGCCAGTACACCGTCACGCTCGCGGCACGCGCCCGCACGCTCGCGTACACGCTCTTCAATGCATCCGCGAAGGCGGATATCGCACGCACCGCAGCGGACCGCATGGCGTCGGTGGCGCGCGTGCTCGTGCTGCGCGATCCCGCCGGGCCATCGCCGCTGATCGAAGCGCGGGTGATCGAGGCGGGCGCGATCACCGCGCGCGCCAAGGTGCAGATGGCGGTGCAGGAATATAACAGCACGCTCTACGAGCTGAACCAACTGCGTGGCGCGCCCTTCGATGGCCATGTGCGGCTGATCACGCCGCCGCAGGCCTTGCCGGCGATTCCGACCACCGATGCGTTGATAGCGCGCGCGCGGGATCGCAATTTCGAGATCCGCAGCCTGCAGACACAGCTGGACCAGCAGGGTCTGCGTGTCGATCTCGCGAAGCGCGGGCGCATCGGCTTGGTCAGCGTCGGCCCGTATTTCCGCAATGAGACTGCGGCCACGACCGATCGGTTTATCGGGATGCACATCACCGTGCCGTTGCCGATCTGGAACGCGCAGGCGGGGCAGGTCGCGGCCGAGAACTCGCGCGCGCTGCAGGCGGAGTCCGCGCTTTATCTCCAGGTTCGCATGGTCGAACGCCAAGTGTTCGATCAGGCCGCGTTATACCGCGAACGTGTTGCCGCGCTCGCGCTTATCCCGCCGAACAGCGAGACGCGCTACCGCGAGAGCGCCGAACTTGCGGACCGTAGCTACCGCTTGGGCGCGGTGACACTGACCACATACCTCGAAGCTCAGCGCCAATATGTGGACGCAACGACCACCATCCTCGACGCGCGGCGGGACGCGATCGCGTCCAAGTTGCAGCTCGACGTGCTGACCGGCGAAGGAGGCGAACAATGATCTCGGCAATCGTGGAATGGTCCACCCGTTCACGCGGCGTCGTGCTGCTGTTCGCCGCCCTGCTCATCGCTGCGGGCGGTTGGGCGCTTAGCACGTTGCCACTCGATGCGGTGCCGGACATCACCGGTCCTCAGGTTCAGGTAAATACGCCAGTGGCCGCGCTCGCGACAGAGGAGGTCGAGCAGCGGGTGACGATCCCGATGGAGCGCGTGATGGCGGGCGTTCCCGGCATGACGAAGATGCGCTCGATCACGAAATCGGGCCTGTCGCAGCTGACGATGACGTTCGCGGACGGGACCGATTACCTGCGCGCGCGCCAGCTGGTCGGCGAACGTTTGACCCAGATGTCCGGCATGATGCCGCCAGATGCACAGCCGATGCTCGCGCCTATCTCCACGGGCCTGGGCGAAATCATGTACTATACGCTCGATTACGCGCCCGGGGCCAAGCGTCCCGCCGATCCGGCTATGGCGATGATGGAGCTGTACGAGACGCAGGAATACACGCTCAAACCCGGCCTGCGCGCGATCAAGGGTGTGGCCGAGGTCAACAGCAATGGTGGTCTTGAAGCGCAATACCTGATTCAGCCCCGGCCCGAGCGGCTGATGGCGGCAGGCATGAGCTTCAGCGAACTTGCCGACATTGTTGGACAGAATGTCGAGAATAGCGGCGGTGGCATGATCACGCGTGGCAATGAGCGGCTGACCGTGCGAACGACCGGACGTGTCCACAGCGTCGAGGAAATCGCCGCGCTTCCGGTCAAATACGCGGCCGGCGTGCGACCCTTGACTGTTGCCGATCTCGCGACGGTCACGCTGGGGTCGCGCATTCGTACGGGTGCGGCGACGACGAATGGACATGAAATCGTTCTCGGCACGGTGATGATGCTGATCGGCGAGAACAGCCACACAATCGCTAGTCGGGTGGCCGACGCACTGCCCGAGATCAAGAAGACCCTGCCCAAGGGCATGGTTATGACGGTGCAGTACAGCCGCGCCGATCTCGTCAATCGAACGATCGCAACGGTGCAGAAAAACCTCTCCGAAGGCGCACTGCTCGTGTGCATCGTCCTGCTGTTCGCGCTCGGCAACTGGCGTGCCGCGTTGCTCGTGGCGGTCGTCATCCCGACGGCGTTCCTGTTCGCGATCGGTGGCATGCGGATCGGCGGCGTTTCGGGAAATCTGATGAGTCTGGGCGCGCTCGATTTCGGTATGATCGTCGATGGCGCGATCGTCATCGTCGAGAATGCGATGCGTATCATGACGCGCAAGCGCACCGAACTAAAGCGCGACCTGAACCCGGACGAGCGCCGCGAAGTCACGGTGGAGGCGTCCAAGCAAGTGGTTGGGCCGATGGTGTTCGGCGTAGTGATCATTACGCTCGTCTACATACCCGTGCTGACGCTGACCGGGGTGGAGGGCAAGACATTCCACCCGATGGCGATTTCCGTGATGCTGGCACTGGTCGGCGCGCTGATCATGGCGTTGACGGTCGTGCCGATGCTGACCGCCTGGTTCCTGCGCCCCAGCGGCAAGGCGGGCGATCCCGAGCGCGATAGCTGGATCATGCGCCAAGCCACGCGCGCCTACCGCCCCGCTCTCGATTTCGCGCTCGGCCATGTCGGGCTGCTGGCGTTGGTGGCGGTGCTGCTGATCGGCGGCGCAGGCTTCCTCTTCTCGCGGCTGGGCGGTGAGTTCACCCCCAAGCTCGACGAGGGCTCGATCACCACGATGGTCTACAAGCCCGTCGGTCTCAGCCTCGATCGCAGCCTCGCGATGGAAAAGGAGACCGAGCGGACGATCATGCAGCAGTACCCGCAGATCACGCACGTCTTCTCGCGCATCGGTACGAGCGAAGTCGCGACCGATCCGATGCCACCAAACGAGAACGACCTCTATATCTTCTACAAGCCGGAGAAGGAGTGGCCGCAGGGCAAAGACCAGCCCAAGGATAAGGCTGCGCTAATCAAGAGCATGCAGGATATGTTAAAGAAGAAGGTTCCCGGCCAGACGTACGAATTCGCGCAACCGATTGAGATGCGCTTCAACGAGATGCTTGAGGGGACGCGCTCGGACATCTCGGTCAAGATTTTTGGCGACGATTATGACGAACTGGAGAAGCTGACCGCAGCCGTCGGCAAGACGATCAAGGGTACGCAAGGCGCGGGCGATGTCCAGCCCGAAAGTAATGGGCGCGTTAAGACGCTCGTGCTGAATATCGATCGTAAAGCATTGTGGCGCAACAATCTGAAACTGTCCGAGGTCAACAAGGCGGTCTCGTCCGCGCTCGCCGGGCAAACGACCGGTTCGATCATCGAGGGCGAAGGCCATCGCCACGATGTCGTCGTACGGATGACCGAACCCGAACGCTCCAACTTCGCCGTGATCGAGGATTTGCCACTAAGGGTGGAGCCAAGCGGCATCATCCCGCTCAGCCGCGTTGCGCACCTTACTGTCGCCAAGACGGTCGAGCCGATCCTGCGCGACGACGCGCATCGCCGAGCCGCATTGATGGTAAGCCTGGGCAACCGCGACGTCGAAAGCTTCGTCAAGGACGCGCAGGCGCGGATCAAGAAGGACGTGAAGATGCCCGAAGGCTACAAAGTCGTCTTCGGCGGCCAGTTCCGCAACTTGGAAACCGCGCGCGCACGGCTGGCCATTGTCGTGCCCGCCACGCTCGTCGTCATCTTCGTCCTGATTAATTTCGCGCTCGGCAGTGTGCGCCAGGCGGCGATCGTCTTCTCGGGCATCCCTCTTGCCGTGACCGGCGGTATATTCGCGCTCACACTGCGTGGAATGCCGTTCAGCATCACGGCCGCAATCGGCTTCATCGCGCTGATGGGCGTGGCGATGCTGAACGGGCTCGTGATGATCACACACATCAACGATCTGCGTAAGAAAGAGAAGAAGCTGGACGAGGCGGTCCACGAAGGATCGCTCGACCGGCTGCGTCCCGTGCTATCGACCGCGCTGGTCGCGAGCCTGGGCTTCATCCCCATGGCAATCGCCACCGGCGCGGGCGCGGAAGTTCAGCGTCCGCTCGCCACCGTGGTTATCGGCGGGATCATCACGTCCACCCTGTTGACGCTGCTTCTCCTGCCCTCGCTCTATTCTTGGGTGGAGCGGCGCGCGAAGCGTAAAGAAGAGAAGCCCGCCGATGCCGAACAGCCGACACCGGCCGAACAACCGGAACCGGCCGAACTCGCCAGCGACCCGCTACCCTGGCCAAGAAAGGCGGCCTGATCAGAAGGCGGCTGGAACAGGTTGCAACTACGCCGACGCAGCCTTCTCACTCCCGTCATCAGGCTTGTCCAACCCGATCGCGCTCGTCCCGATCGTGCGTACTCCCGTCCTCGTCCAACAATATACGCGTTGCGCCCGCCAACCTGGTCGCAAGCTGCCGACGCAACTCGGGCAGATTGGCGCGCAGTTGCGCGGCGGCAGCCGGGTATGCAGGCTGCACATGGAGATCGAGACCGCCATCGGCGGTGCGGCGCACGGTCACTTCGGCGACCAACGATCCCGCCTCGGTGGTGGCGATGCGCAACTCGTGAACGGCCGTGATGCTTGCGGGCGCCGGCGCATGGGCGGCGGAATTCGCCTCTACCGACGCGGTGCGCGGCGCGGGCGCAGGGTTCGAGCTGGCGTGGGCGGGTGCCGCAGGCTTCTCGAGCTGGGTGCTAGGCGAGGGCGGCCCGGGGGGCGCTGGCACACCTCCGGCCACCATGCTCGTAAACTTGATCTGCTCCCTTGCAGATTCGGGACCGGCCGAAGGTACGACCGCCAACGCCGCCGCACTATCCGCGTCACGTTCATCGCGTGGTTTGCGGCGGTGGTTTTGGTGATTCGGGATCTCGTGTCGCGCGTCGATTGGATGTGCAGGATCGATGGGCGATTTCGCATCCCGCTTGCCCGCTAGACCGCGCGTGGCAGGCTGCGCCTTGCCAAGCGCAACCTCGAACGCGGCCTTCCCCTCCGCCAAAGGTGCTGCCCCGCCCGCGCCCATCAAGGTGCGCGCGCCGGGACCGGTCGGCTGGATCATGGCCGCACCCGGCGGGCGACGGGCTCGATCTCGGTGGCGCGCTCCTCGATGGCGCGCGCCCGCTGCCGTCGCTGCGCCCGCGCGCGGGTATCGAGCTGATCGTGGCGCGCCCGCGCGATCTCGTAAGCACGCGCCGCGTCCCGCGCTGCCTGTTGCGCGGCATCACGATCGGCAATAGCCCGTTCCAGCGCGACGCCCGCGTCCGTGCGTGCCGCCACGCAGCTGTGAAGATGCGCCAGCCTTAGCGACAGCAGGTCCGCTGCCCGCGCCAGCGCAGCGCGCGCCCGTGCGTGCGCCGCCACGGCCTGCTCCTGAATCGCTCGTGCCTCCTCCACCGCACGCTCGCGCGCCAGGAGAGCCGCCCGCGCCCTCGCCAGCGTTCGCGCCGCCACGTCCATTCGCAGCGCACGCAACCGCACGAGCTGGCGCGACTGCGCGACCTGTTGCGGCGAAGCAATCACGCGATCGCCACTGCGAGCTGGTCCAGCGCATCAGGCAGTGTTACCCGGTCCCGAGCGCCCTGGCGCAAAAAGGCGGTGATCGCGGCCTGCTTGGCAATCGCCTCGTCCGCCAACAGGTCCTGCCCCGGCGCATATTCGCCGACCTGGATCAGGAACTCGATCTCGGCATATTTGGCCATCAACGCGCGCAGCTTCTCCGCGCCCATGCGCTGCTCGGCCGTGCTCACGCGCGGGAACAGACGGCTGAGCGAGCCACCGACGTCGATCGCGGGATAGTGTCCCGCGGTCCCCAGCTTGCGCGAGAGGTGGATGTGCCCGTCGAGGATCGAGCGAACTTCCTCGCCCACCGGATCGCCGCCCTCCTCGTCCTCGAGCAGCACGGTGTAGATCGCAGTGATCGATCCCACCGCGTCGTTCCCCGCGCGCTCGAACAGCCGTGGCAACTCGGCGAATACGCTCGGCGGAAAGCCGCGCCGCACGGCGGGTTCACCTGCCGCCAGTCCGATCTCGCGAAGCGCGCGCGCGAAGCGGGTCACCGAATCCATGAGCAGCAGCACGCGCTTGCCCTGCGCGCGGAAGCCCTCCGCGATGGCGGTGGCGGCGTGCGCGGCACGCACGCGCTCCATCGCGGGGCGGTCCGAGGTGGCGACCACGGTCACCGAGCGCGCCCGGCCATGCTCGCCCAGACTGTCTTCGAGGAATTCGCGCACCTCGCGCCCGCGCTCGCCGATCAAGCCGATGACGATCGCATCCGCGTCCGCATGGCGCGCAAGCATCCCGAGCAGCGTGGACTTGCCGCCGCCCGCCGCCGCGAACACGCCGAGCCGCTGGCCGACTCCCAGCGTCAGCAGCGCGTCCATCGCGCGGATACCCGTCGCGAACGCGTGGTCGATCGGCGCACGGTGCAGCGGGTTGGGCGGCTCGGCATGAACGGGGCGGGTGGGCGTGGCCCCCAGCGGCGGGCCGTCGTCCAGCGGCTGTCCGCGCGCATCGACCACGCGGCCGAACAGCGCCTCGCCCACCGGCACGCGACTCGCGGCGGGAAGAAGGCGAACCTCGGCGTTGGCGGACAGGCCCGCCATGGGGGCGAGCGGTGTCAGGATCGCGGTGCCACCCGCGAGGCCGACGACCTCGGCGGTCAGGCGCGCACCGCCGGGTTCGACCAACTCGCAGAACTGCCCGATGTGGGCGGATAGCCCCGAGACGCGGATCGTGGTGCCGATCGCGTCCACCACGCGCCCGCGCCGCTCGATCGGATCGAGCCGGTGGAGACGCGCGATCGCGGCCAGATGGTCAGGCGGCATCGGCGACCTCCCATGCTTGCGCTACCTGCGCGAGTTGCACGTTCAGCCCGGCGAGCGCGCGGCCAGCCTCGGTTTCAAGCACCATGTCCAGCGGATCCAGCGTCGGATCGGCGAGCACGCGCACCTCGGCGCGCCCGGCGAGATGGCCGGCGAGTGTCGGGGCCTGCGCGGGCGCGACGCGCACCGTAACGCGCCCCGGGCCAAGCCGATCGAGTGCGGTCTGGGCCAAGCCAGCCAGCACCGCCTCGGGTGCGAGCGAGCCCCCGATATGCGTGACGACCTCGAGCGCGAGGCGGGTGATATCGGCGCGCATCACAGCGACCGCATCCGCTAGGTGTTCGGCGTGCGCGGTACGTGTGCCGGCGAGTTCGGTCGCCGCCTCGGTCCGCGCTGCAGCGATGCCCTCCGCAAATCCCTGGTCATAGCCCCTCGCACGCGCATCTTCGGCGTGCGCGCGGGTTTCGGCCGCGATCGCCTCGGCGCGGGCCAGCAGGTCGAGCGCGTGTATGAGCGGCGCGACCGAATCTGCGGGAATGCGGGCTTGGCTTCCGTGCAGCGAGGCAAGCGCGCCGTGGTGCAAGAGAAGCCAGCTCACGCCGCGCTTCCCGGCTGCGGCCACGCTTCGAGCGCGAGCGCGACCGCGCTTGCCGCCGCCTCGGGCGCGACTGGCGGGCCGGGCGCGAACGCGGGCGCAACTTCCTCGGCGAGCGTGGGTGAGAGATAGCCCATCAGCAACGCATTGCCAAGCGCGTCCAACCCGTCCGCCTCCTCGCGCACGAGCGCGGGGGCGAAGTCGATTCCTTCGCCCATCCCGCACGCCCATTCGAGCGCGGGCGCGCCGACGACGGCGACCAGCGCGCCGAGCACCGCGCCGTCGAGCGTGCGCGCGATGCGCGGCGCGAGATGCGCCAGCGCCGCTTGCCACGCGAGCGCCGCTCGGTCGGCCTCGGGCCAGCATAACCAGTCGGGCGCCTCCGCCAGGTCCGTGAAGCCCAGCGCGCGCCGACTGTCGCGCACGCGGTACAGCGCGGCGGCGCGCCAGCCGCCACGCAGCGCGGCAACCGCGTGGGCCGTTCCGGCCAGTCGCGCGCGGGCGGCGGCGGACATCAATCCTTCAGCACCAGCGCGCGCGTTCCAGAGCGCTTGCGGCCCATCAACCGCCACGCACCCAGCCCCAGTACGCCGATCGCCAACGCGCCGCCGAGGTCCGCGATCTGGATCGAGGGCCGCTTCTCGCGCGCGATCGGCAGTGGCTCGGCAGGGAAATAGACGACCGAGACGCGGTCGTAGTTAAGCCCCTCGATCGCGTTGACCACCAGCGCCTTGATCTGGCCGGTTTCGCGGGCGATGTCGGTTCCAGGCCGATACTTGACGAAGACGCTCGCGGACGAGGGCTTTTGCGTCTCGTTCAGCGGATCGGGCGCGGGAAGCGCAAGGTGGACGCGCGCGGCAACTACCCCCTCGATCCCGCTGATCGTGTGCGCGAGTTCCTGGCTAAGCCCGTGGTTCAAGCGCGCTCGCTCCTCCAGAGGCGAGGAGACGAAGCCCTCCTTCTTGAACAGGTCTCCCAGATTGGCGAACTCCTCGCGCGGTAGGCCATCTTCATGCAATATCGCGACGGCCTGCGCGAACCTGGCCTGCGGAGCGGCGACGCTCCACTTGCCGTCCTTCAGCGCGGACTTGGACGCATCGATACCGTTGTTCTGCAACATGGCGATCATCTCGTTCGCCTGTTGCTCGGTCAGCCCCGTGTAAAGCTCGCTCTCGCCGCACGCGGCGAGAGCCAGACACAGGGCGAGGAGCGGTGCTTTCAGCGCGCGCATAAGCCCTCCTTGTTCAAGACTGTTGCTTGAAGAGTTGTTGCAGGCCGTCCGACGAGCGGTTCGCGATGTTGCTCGTCAGCTGGCAATGGAACATGAATTCATAGCAGCGCATGGTGAGCTGGATCACTTCGCCCGGTTTCATCTCGCGCCCGGCGTTTTGCGCGGCGGACGCGAACTTGGACACCGACGCGGCTTCACTATCGACCTTGTCCAACGAGGTGAACATGCCTTTGATTGCCGGGCCGACACGGTCGGGTGAACCGGGAGAGAGCGAAGCGACGGCGGGGGCGGCGGGAGCGCCGGCTTGCGCCAACGCTCCCTCGAACCGGCCGACGTCGACGAGGCTCGCGCCGTAACCTGCCTGGACAGGCTGTTGCAGCGCGAGTTGCTGGGGCGCGGCGGCGGCCGCGATCGCCTCGATCGACATTGCGATCAGCCCTTGCGCGACATCGTTTCGAGCGCCTTGCCAACCGTGTCGATCGACGTCGACGAGGACTGGGTGAGGAAGCTCATCTTGAGCGCTTCAGCGGTGAGCTGGGTGACCTGGCTCGGGTTGTCCATGCCCTTCGACAGGCCCTCCGACATCGTCTTCAGCTTGCCCGCCTCGCCATCGAGCGTCTGGCCCCAGGCGTTCGAGAGCGCCTCGAACCAGGACGAGGGCGAGGAGTTCTGCGCTTCGAGCTTGCCGGTCAGCGGGGCGGCGGCGAGCGTGTTCATATCGACGGTATTTGCCATGGTAGGTCCTCCTTCTAAGGTTAATAATTAAGGTGGCTGGTGACGCCGCCGCGCTCGACCGTGACCTCGCGGCCGACGATCGAGACGAGACGATGACCTGTGGGAAGCAGTCCGCCGGGGAAATAGCGCGAGCCATCGGCGGTGAGGATGAAACCGGGGTCGCCGTCGACCACGCTCGCGACGCGTTTAGCGACAGCATCGGCGAGGTTAGCTCCGGCGAGTGGGCCGGTATCGGGTCCGGCAATCTCGATGCGCTTCACGCCGGGCACGTCGCCCAGCGCCAGATTGACTAGCCGCGCGCGCAGATCGCCAGGCATCGGCGCGGTCTCGATGCGCACGACGCCGTCACGCAGCCACCGCGCGCGCGCGGACACGCCGCTCTGGCGGAATATCTGCGCGGTCGCGTCGGCAAGCGCGGGGCCCGTGGTGACCGCGACCTGCGCGGCTACCCCCGCCCGATCGAGCGCGGCGTGGACCCGCGCGCGTTCGGTGTCGCTGTCCACCGTTCCCGTCACCACGACACGGCCCGACGGCGTAGCGCGCGCGCGCAGCCCCGGGAAGTCGGCGGCGAGCACGGCACGAACCCCTTCGATCGGAGCCGCCTGCGCGGTGATCGCCTCGCCAAGCGGGCGCGCGAGGAATAGAAGACTGAGCGCGACGCCGCCCGCGAGCAGCACATCGCGGTGCATCAGCCGCGCCTTCCATCGATCCAGCATCGCTGCACGGGTGACCGGACCGGCGCTAACGGGCGCGAACGCGAGCGCGACCGCGTTTGCGGGCCGGGCGAGCGCGTCCGCCTCCTCCCAGCGCGGCGAGAGCGCCGCGCCCCACGCCAGCGTGAACTGGCCGAGCCTGAGCGGGATAAAGGCGGGCAGCTGCGCGCGCGCCGGCGCGGCGATCGTCTGGCCGAGTAGCTCGACCGAACCCTCGCCGATCTCGATCCAGCCGCATCCGTCCGCATCGATGTCCAGCGTCAGGCGGATTGGCGGCGTCGCGGCGTCGCGCAATACGACCGCGTTATCGAACGAATGGCCGATGGTGACCGGAGTCGCGGGGACGAGCGGGACTTCGCTGCCGGCAAGTCGGCCGGACAGCACGCGCAGAACGAGCGTCATGGGCGGGTCCCTTTCGGATCGAGGGGAGGTGCGGGAATGGTGAGCGGCGCGGCGGCGGCGCGGGCGGCAGTGGTCGCGGCGGTGGTCTGGCCGAGGCCGGACAGACGTGGCGTGATCAAAAATAATCGCTCAACGCGGGCGAGGTTGGTGCGACTGTTACGAAACGCGTTGCCGACGACGGGAATGTCGCCGAGCACCGGGATGCGCTCGCGCGACCGCTGCTGGGTGTCGACCGTCAAGCCGCCCACCAGCAGGCTCTGGCCTTCGAGCAGCAGCGCCTGCGTGGTGATTGCCGAGCGTTCGACGACGGGGATGGCATCCACCGTCTGCGAGGTCAGTACGCCGTCCTCAATCGCGAGCTGGAGTTTGACGCGCGTTTCGTTGTGATCGCGAAAGACGTGCGGAGTGACGCGCAGCACGGTGCCGGTCGACACGTTGAACAGGTCCACCGCCTGCTGCCCTTGAACGCGCACGTAGAAGGTCTGCGTGCGATCGAACACGGCCTCCACATCGGACAACGTCATCACCTGCGGGCGGGCGACGATGCGCGCCGCGTTTCGCTGCTGGAGCGCATTGATCTGCGCGATGAACTGGCCCTGGTTGCCGATGATGGTGCGAATGTTCGCGCCACGCGAGCTGAGCGGGTTGAGGCTGTTGATGCCCAGATTGAAGTTGCGGACCGCGAGCTGCCAGTTGAGACCGAGTTCCTTCAGCCGCGTCGTGTCGACATCGATGATCGTGGCCTCGACCTCGACGATCTGCGGCTCGACGTCCAGCGCGCGGATCAGGCCTTCGTAGGCGCGCATGCGAGCGGGCGCGTCGCGCACGATAACCGCGTTCAGCGTGGGATTGGCCATGATGCGCACCGATTGCTGCGGCGCGCGCGCGATATCGTCCCCGCTGACGCTATTCTGCTCGGCAAACTGGTCGAAACGATCGTAGAACGCGTTCCGGGGATTGAAGTCCTGCTGCGCGGGATCGGGCGCGATCGACGCGAGACCGCGCCCGCCAAGGCGGGGCTGGGTCTGGCGGATCTGGCGCGTGTTGGATTGCGGCGCGGTCTGCGAATCGCCCGGATCGAGCACGAGCTGGCGCAGAATACTGGCGAGGCCGGGCACGCGCGTCTCGCGGCCCTGGTTTGTGGTCACGGTATCCTCCGCGCGCGCGTAGCGCAGATAGAAGACGCGGAACTCCAGCCCCTCGGGCTGGGCGGGTGCAGGCCGTGTGCTGGCGGTGCGCACCGACGCACCACCCCGGGCCGCGCTGTCGGGCGGATGCGTCGCGGCGATCTCGGCCACCTGGTCAAGGAAGCGCGGGGTACCCATGCCCATCAAGACGCCCGTGTAGGTCAGCCGCAGCCGGTTCTGCGCGTCCTGCAAACCCAGTTCACGCACGGCGGCGAGCGTGTGGCGCGCGATCCCCATGTCGCCTGGGTAGGCACGCGCGGCGACTTCGGCGGTCGAATACACATGAACGATCGCGCCATCATAATAGCTGGCGAGATTGAATGCGCGCGCGATCGTGCCATAAACATTCGCGGCAGGCCCGTCGAACTCGCCGTTGACTGCGCCGGTCAGGTTGGGCGAGATCGCGACGGGCGAGCCGAGCTGACCGAAAATGGCGCGCAGAAACGCTCCAATCGGCTGCTCGCGTGCGGCAATCTTGATGCGCTTTGTCCCGAACGGGATTGGGGCGGCGCGCGCGGGCGCGGTCGCCACGAGGAACGCGGTGGCGGCGAGCGCGAATCGGCGGATCAGGCGACGGCTCATTCGGCGGCCATCGCGTAATTCGGGACCAGCGCGTCCATCTGCGCCTCCGGCGGCTGGAGCTGCCCCGCGACATCGAGCTTCACCGTCGGCGACAGCTCGTTGTAGGCGAGCACCGGAAGGTCGAACAGCTCGGCTTCGATCAAGCGGCGTAGCGGGCGGCGCACATCGAAGGTGGTGACGATCACGCGCGCCTCGCTTGCGCGTGCGGCGGCGGCGATCGCGTCGATGATCTCGCGGGCGCGTGCTGGCTCGATCGCGAGCCGGTCCACCCCGTCGATTCGGCGCACGCCCGCGCGGATCACGTCTTCCATCTCGGGCGAGGCGATCAGCGCGCGCAGCGTGCCCTCGGGCGCATAGGCCTGCGTCAGATAACGGCCGAGCGCGATGCGGGTGAGGTCCGCGATGCGGTTCGAATCGCGCTCCTGCGCTCCCGCCTCGGCCAGCGCCTCGAGCGCGTCGCGCATGTTCCTGAGCGGCACCTCTTCGGCCACAAGCAACCGCATGACTTCGGCGATCTTCGAGGTCGCGACCGCGCGGACAGCTTCCTTGACCACTTCGGGATATTCGGTGCCGAGTCGGTTGAGAAGGTTCGTCACCTCCTGCACACCGAGGAACAGGCGGAGGTTGCGTCGCAGCACGGCTGCGACGTCGGCGGGCAGCGTCGCGGGATCGGTGATGGTGCCCCCCCCGATCGGCACCTCGAACGCGAGCAGCCGCCAGCGGGGTTCGCCCACCCCCGCCTCGAAATGCAGATCGATGCGCGGCAGCGGTAGGCCGACACGGTACTGAAGCTGATCGAGCATCTGCGCGAGCGCATCGCCGAGCGCGCGCGCACCGTCCGCGCCAAGGCCGGGCTGATCGACCAGCAACAGCAACGGCACCACGGGCTTGAGTTCGCGCGGGCTTGCAGTCAGCGCCGACGGCATAGGTTCGGCGACACGTACCGGGCGCGCACTGCCCATCGCCTTGGTGACGTGCTTGCCCAGGCGAGGATGCAGCGAAGCGCCGCCGACCAGCGCCGCGCCCGCGAGCGCCATGAAGACGATCGTCGGGAAGCCGGGAATGAACCCCATCATCAGCGCGATGCCGCCCGCGATCATCAGCACGCGTGGATTGCGGGTGAGCTGCTGGCGGATCGTTTCGCCCAGATTAGTGCCGCGCTCGTCATCGGCGGCGCGCGTGACAATCAGGCCCGCCGCCATCGCGGCAAGAAGCGCTGGGATCTGCGCGACCAGCCCCTCGCCGATGGTGAGCACCGAGTAGCTGTGCATCGCGACGCTAAAGCTCATGTCGCGCTGGAGCACGCCGATCGTCAGCCCACCGATCAGGTTGATGATGACGATGATGATCGACGCCATCGCATCACCCTTCACGAACTTCATCGCGCCATCGAGGCTGCCGTGGAGCTTGCTTTCCCCCTCGAGTCGCCCGCGTTTGGCGCGCGCCTCGTCCTTGTCGAGCAGGCCCGACCGCAAGTCCGAGTCGATCGACATCTGCTTGCCGGGCATCGCGTCGAGACTGAAGCGTGCCGCGACTTCGGCGACGCGCTCGGCACCCTTGGCGATGACGATGAACTGAACCACGGTGATGATCAGGAACACCACCAGACCGACCACCAGGTTGCCGCCCACGACCATCTCGCCGAACGTGGTGATGATATGCCCGGCCTCGGCATTAAGCAGGATCATGCGCGTGGTGGCTATCGAAAGCGCGAGGCGGAACAGCGTGGTGACGAGCAGGATTGCGGGGAAGGCGCTGAGTTCGAGCGGGGTGCGGATGTAAAGCGTGCTCAGCAGCAGCAGAACGCCCGTTACCATGTTGATCGCGACCAGCAGGTCGATGATCATCACGGGTAGTGGCAGGATCATCAGCCCGATGATCGAGACAACGGCCGCAACCAGTGCCAGATCGCTGAAGCGCGCGGCGAACCCGATGCGCGGCTTCGCCCCGCTCGCCGCGAGATAGTTGGCGACGCTCACGAGCCGGCTCCGCTGAGCAGCCGGTATCGGGCGAGGACGCGGGCCACATAGCCGATGGTTTCGGCGAACGGCGGCACCTCGTGAAAGCGTGCGACTGCGCCCGGTCCGGCGTTGTAAGCGGCCAGCACAAGTGGAAGGCTGTGAAAGCGGGCCTCAAGGCGCCTGAGTTCGCGCGCGCCCGCTTCCACGTTGACGTCGGGATCGCCGAGCAGGTCCGGATCGCGCAGTCCGACCGCTCTGGCAGTAGCGGGCATGATCTGCATTAGGCCGCGCGCACCTTTGATGCTAAGTGCTTCGACGTTGCCATGCGATTCGACGTGGATGACCGCGCTGAGCAGGTGAGGATCGAGCCCGTTGGCGCGGGCCGAGGCAAGAAGGTGGGCCGATCCAGCCGGGACGCGGCGGCGCGGGCGAGCCTCCTTATGGAGAAGCGGCGCGATGATCGCGACGTCGTGGATGATCGCTTCGGGCTGGACCGAATCATAGTAATCGAGCGCCCGGACCGAGGCGGCCGAGCCGTCTTCTGCCGGGGCGGCCGACACTGGCGCGCTTGAGATAAAGGCTGCGTATATGGGAAGAAAAAGCGAAAGACGGCCCAAAATAACAACTCCACCGGCACAACGCGACGTCGAGGTCGCGCGGATTGGTGGGCTTAATGCGAGGGGGGTCCTGCGTGACGGTGGCTCGCCCGGGCCATCGCTGGGAGGTCGCTTAGATGAACGATCACAACGCGTAAAGGCTCTTTAATGTGAATGTTTCGCGACCGACCAAGTGTTAAACGCAAATAGTTTCAAGTTGAAAGCCGCTCGCCGACCAAGAAAACCGGTTCGTCGCAAACGGCTGACCCATCGTTACGGTGGTGCAAACCGAAACGGGCGTTGTTACACGCGACCAAACGTTCACCATCGTGATCGAGAGTCATACAACTGACATATACGACCAATTCTCTAACGCAACGTCATTAGCTTGACTGGGGTGAGAAGATTGACGCAACTTCAGCATGGGCAATGCGGAGGGGTCCTGCGGAGTCCAATTACGCGATCGGACCGGCGTGCCGTGCCGGTCGTGGACGGCGTTGCGGCACGTGGGCCGCGGCGCATCATTCGCCCGAGTGTAACCCGCTCGGAGCCTTTGCATGGCGGAGAAGAACGACGGCGGCGACAAGACCGAAAAGCCAACGCCCAAGCGCCTGAAGGACGCACGCAAGAAGGGCGATATTCCCAAATCAAAGGACGTGACGTCCACGCTCGAACTGGGCGCATGGGTGCTCGTGCTGAGCCTCGGATGTGCCTATGCGGGCGAGCGGTTGGCGGGCCTGTTCGAGGCGACGCTGGCCGCGGTCGCGCGGGGCCAGGATTTCATGCACGCCGTGACCGTCCTCGGAGCGGCGGCCGGGCGCGCGTTCCTGGAACTGACGTTGCTCGCGTTCGTCCCCGCCGTGGTGGTTGGCGTGTGCAGCGAAGTGGCGCAAACGGGCGGGCTGATCACGTTTGAGAAACTCACGCCCAGCTTGGATAAGCTGAACCCGATCGAGGGGTTCAAGCGCATGTTCAGCATGGACAACCTCGTCGAGGTGATCAAGAACATCATCAAGGTAACGCTGATCGGGTTGCTTACCTGGATCGTTTTAAAGGGCTCGTTGCGCGAGATCATGAGCCTTATCAGCAGCGCGCCAATCGGCATATGGCGCGGCGAAGGCATAGGACAGGCATCGGCGATCGTAGGACTTAGCCGCGACCTTGCCGTGCGGATGCTATCTTGGACGCTCGGCGTCTTCCTCTTGGTATCGATCGTCGATCTTGTTTACCAGAAGTCGTCGTTTACCAAGAAAATGAAGATGAGCGTGCGGGACATCAAGCAGGAGCATAAAGAGAACGAGGGCGATCCGCATGTGAAAGGCCACCGCCGCCAACTCGCGCACGAATGGGCGCAGACGAACGCGGTCGGGCGCGCGGGAACCGCCAACGTGCTCGTCACCAACCCCACCCACGTCGCGGTGGCGCTCGATTACAATCGCGAGACGTGCCCGGTCCCGGTGGTTGCAGCGATGGGAGAGGGGCCACTCGCCGCGCGGATGCGCGAAGCCGCCAAGGAGGCGGGGGTGCCGATCGTGCAACACGTCGAGCTGGCGCGCGCGCTGTATCGGCGCGCGGACACGGGCGATTTCGTACCGCGCGAGATGTTCGAGGCGGTGGCGCAGGTGATCCTGTGGGCGCGCAAGCTGCGGGACGAGGAAGCGGTGGACGCAAAGGCCGATCGTCCCGAGCCACAGCCCGACGAGGCGGCGGCATGAGCGATTCGGTGATCGGCACCGCCGCCTCTGGGCTGTTCGGCACGCTCGTCGCGCTCGCCTTCGTCCTGGCGCTCGCGTGGGGCGCGCTCAAGCTGCTGCGGCGCTGGCAGGATCGAACGAACGGCCTCGGCGGATCGTCCGCGAGCGGCCCGGCGCTGCGCTTCGTGCGCGCGCTGCCGATCGGTCCGCGCGAGCGCGTCGTCGTGATCGAGGTCGACGGCGAGCGCATGCTGATCGGCGTCTCGGCCGCCTCGGTGACATTGCTGGCTCGCTTGGCGCCGGGCACATCGACGTCGGCGCGCTCGACGTGAATGTGCCGTCGCTCCATGCGCGTCTGCCCCGCCTCGCGGCCGGGGCGGCACGGCTGGCCACGCGCCTTCTCGCAGCACTAGACGGGCTCGCGGTCGGCGAGGCGGTGCTGAAGGCGACGGCAACACGCGTGCCGCCCGAGGGAGGCTGGATCGTCTTCGATTCGGAGCCGGGCCGCATATTGCTCCGACCGGTCGGGGCCGATCCGCTCGCCGCCGTGCAGGCGTTGGAACCAGTCGAGCCGCTGGTCGGCGCGATCGAGCGTGCGCTCGGCGTCGAACTCATGCCCGTCAGCCTCGTCGCGCGGCCCGCGCCCGATGCGGTGGTGCTCGCGCTGACACTCGGAACGGCGCGCGCGTGGCTTGCGGTCGCGCCGGATGTGGCGCTCGCTCCCGCTCGGCGCGCGGTTCGGCTTCCGGGCGCGTTCGGCCCGGTGCGCGTGCCCGTTGCCGTTCGCCTGACCGCCCCTGCTCTGTCGGTGCCGGACCTCGCTGCGCTCGCGCCCGGAGACCTGCTTCTCTGCCTGGCTGGCGCGTCCGCGACGCTGACCATGGACGACCGCCTGATCCATGCCCGCCTGACCAAGCCGCCGATCGCCGTGCGGATCGAGGCCGCAAGCCGCCTTTCGGAGACCCAGATGACGCTCGATACCCAAGTGCCCCCAGCTCCGTCACCCGAAGCCGATCTCGGCCGGATCGCCGTCCCGCTAACGATCGCGCTCGACGGCATCACGCTGCCGCTTGCCACGATCGCGGGCCTCGCCGAGGGCAGCGTGATCGAACTCGGCCGCGCGGGTACCTCGCTGCCGGTCCGGTTGCTGGTCGGCGAGCAGATCGTGGCGACGGGCGAGCTGATCGCGGTCGGCGATGGCTACGGCGTCCTCGTCAAGGCGCGCGCATGAACCTGTCTGCGTTCACGCCCGCGTCCGCGCTCGTCACCGTGGTGGTGCTGGCGCTCGCCCCGTTTGTGGCGGTCATGGTGACGAGCTTTGTGAAGACCGTCGTCGTGCTAAGCCTGCTGCGCAATGCGCTCGGCCTGCAGCAGGTGCCGCCAAACATCGTGCTGAACGGCCTTGCGCTGGTGCTGACAATCTATGTTATGCAGCCCGTCGGCCAGGAGATGATGGCGCGGGTGACGACCAACACCATGCCGACCGACACGTCGGGGATGTTGACCGTGTTCGATCAGGCGAAGGAGCCGCTGCGAACCTTCCTCGTCAAGCATAGTAGTGCGGGCGAGCGCGCGTTCCTGACGCGCACGGCGGCGCACGCGCAACGGCAGTCGGGAGCGCCGCCGGTCGCGACCGACTTCGTGATCGCGATCCCGGCGTTCGTGATCTCCGAATTATCAAAAGCGTTCCAGATCGGCTTCCTGATCTTCCTGCCGTTCCTGATCATCGATCTGGTGATCTCCAACATATTGCTGGCGATGGGCATGATGATGCTGTCTCCGACCACGATATCCCTACCCTTCAAGCTGCTGCTGTTCGTGCTGGTAGATGGCTGGGTCAAGCTCGCGCACGGATTGGTGTTGTCTTACTCATGATGAACTCAGACGTCATACGCTTCACCATGGACGCGCTGTGGCTGGTGCTGCTGCTCAGCCTGCCGCCGATCATCGCTGCGTCGGTGGTGGGGATCGTGGTCGCGGTGGTGCAGGCCGCCACGCAAATCCAGGAACAGACGATGCAATATACGCTGAAGTTCATCGCCATCGTGGCGACGATCTTCCTCACCGCATCGCTGCTCGCGGCCAACCTGCTGCAGTTCGCGGACCGGATCTTCACCGATTTCCCGGGCATGGTGCGCTAGCCATGGGGAACAGCGCCGCGCTGACGGGATGGATCGAGCAGGCGCTGCTGCTTGCCGCCGCCTCCACGCGCATCGCGGTCGCGTTCATGCTGATCCCCGTGTTTTCCACCGACATCATCCCGCCGATGGTCCGCAACTCGATCTTCATCTCGCTCGGCCTGGTCAGCTTCGCGCTCCAGCCCGCGTTGGGGTTGGGCGATATGGGCGTGGCGGACTGGGTGCGGCTGCTGGTGAAGGAGGCGTTCGTCGGCATCGGCATCGGCTTCTTCTTCGGCTCGATCCTGTGGGCACTCGAGTCGGCCGGGCAGATCATCGACACCAAGGTAGGAGCCACGATCGCGCAGGTGATCGATCCGCTGTCCGGTCACCAGACCTCGCTTACCGGCGCGTTCCTGGGGCGGCTGGCGAACCTGGTGTTCCTATTCTCGGGCGGGCTCGGGCTGCTCGTGGGGGTGCTGATCGAGAGCTATGCGGTCTGGCCGCTCTCGGCCACTTGGCCCCACCTCGCGCCCGCCGGCGCGCTGTTGTTCGAGCGCGAGTTCGCGCGGTTGATGCTGCTCGCCACGCTGTTCGCCGCGCCGATCCTGACCGTGCTGTTCGTCGTCGATGTGGGCCTGGGCCTCATGAACCGGTTCGCGCAGCAGTTGAACGTGTTTCAGCTGTCGATGGGCATCAAGGCATGGCTGTCGACCGCGCTCGTGATCCTGATGCTGGGGACGATCGTGGAGGCGGTGGTCGCCGAGATCGGCAGCCGCCGCATGGTGGTGATTGAAATCCTGAGGAAGGTGACGTGATGGGAATGGCCGCGCTCGACCTTGCCGCCGATCAGCCCCCGCACACGCAGGAACTGCTGCGCGCGCTGATCGCCAACCTGTCCGCGCAGGCCCCGCGCGCGAGCGAGCTGCCCACGCTCGAACAGCTCGCCGTGGAACGGCCCGAGCGGTTGCCGTCGTGGCGGGTGGAGGCGATTCGCGGCCTGTCCACGCAGTTGCGCATCACGCTCGATCATCTGGGAGAGGGCCGGGACAATGACGACATCGCCTACCGCATGCGAATCGCCAAGGACACGGTGGAAACCCACTGCCGCGCGCTGCGCAGCCGCCTCCAGGTGCGCACGCGCGCCGAATTGATGGCGCTGGCGGGCCTGCTGAGCGCGGTCCGACCCGATGCGGACGCGATCGTTGCGGGCCGGATTACGGGTTAACCCTGAATCGGAGGGCTTGGGATACAGGGTTATCCGTAGCTAGCGCGGGTGGGGGTGGGTGTGGTGAATACTGGTCATCGGGTCGCGGTCGCCATGGTGGCGGGGAGCGGGGTCGGTCCCTCCAGCGGGGGGTTTAGGCTTTAGTGGAGGTATTTATGTCCGGTGGTTTCAATCCAGTCAGCATGATCTCGCAGGTTGCCCTCGCGGCGGCGACGGGCGGCACGAGCATGATCTTGCAGGCAGCGATGCAGGCGGTGATCTCGGCGGTTGCCCAGCAGGTGATCCAGCAGGTCGGCCAGCAGCTCGGTCTGCCGCCAGAAGTGACCCAGATGGCGCAGCAGGCTTTCTCGGCAGCGTCGGGCAATGCTGCCGGCATCCAGCAGGGTTTTGAGCAGGGCTTGACTGGTTCGATGCAGAACTTTGCGAATTTGGGCAATCTTTCGCCCATCATGCAGGGGGGCATTGAGCGCGCAATTACTAACTTCATCGGAGCCGCGACGCAGGGTGTAACCCAGCAGGCACAGCAACTGCAGCAGGCGCCGCAGGCGCAGCAGAACAACGAGATGAAGAATATGCAGCAGATGCTCGATAACAATCTCGCTAGCATGCGCGAGATGTTCAACCAGAGCCGTGGTGCTGCCGGATCAGGCGGCAAGGGTACGGCTGCTGGTGGGGTCGCTGCTGGTGCTGCTAACGGCGTAGCAGCCGGTAACGCTCTCGGTGCAAGTGATGCATCTGCGGCAACAGCCGCTGATGCGCCGATCGACATGAAGTCACTCGGTATTAGCGGAGGCTTCTTAGTTGCCTTTGCTGTAGCACTCGGTGCTGCAATGGATAAGAAGATGAACGACATGATGAAGGTTGCAGGCAAGATCAACGAGCAGAGCAATCAGAAGGTCGGAGATAACCAGGATGCCGCATCGGCACGTACAGGCCAGATCCAGCAGCTATCTGCGGTGATGCAGGGCTTGGGTCAGGAACTTAATACGCTTTCGCAGGCGCTGAGCAACGCTCTCAAGTCCGCTGGTGAAGCACAGCAGACGCTCGCACGTAAGGGATAAATCCAGCTATCTATCTTTGCGGAGCCGGGGTAAAACCCGGCTCCCTTTTTTGCGTTTGGAGAACTGACATGTCGTACTTGCGGATCAGCGTCGCTTTCGTATTGCTGTCGACGGGTCAACTGGTTCACGCGCAAGGCTTTGGATCGTTCAACTTCACCGGTGCCATGGCTCAGTCTGCGATGGCGCAAAACGACGTTCTAACCATGGGGCTTCGCAACATGGGTAAACACACAGGACGCGCTCCAGCGAACTTGAGAGCAAGTAGTGCAACGTATTTGATCACGGCTGACACAACGAGGCGGGCTCAAACTTCAATTGTGCAAAGATTACGGGAAAAGGAACCATCTGCTGCTAATGCTGTCGAAGCGCAAATGCGCCAGCACGACTTCGGCAAAGTTTACGCGGGCATCGTTGCCCCTTTTGGTCTGCATCGTGGCGACGCCGCAGATGCGCTCACCGCCTACACGCTGCTCGGTTGGATGATCGCCAATGGGCGGACCGATCCGACACTACCCCAGGTCGCCGCCGCGCGGGCCGAGGTCGCGGCCACCGTGTCGACCAATCCCGCGCTCGCTACCGAGGCCGCGCGCGCCAAGCTCGGCGAGGAGGTGACGATCCTGTTCGTCCTCCTCCATGCGGGCTGGCAGTCCGCGCAGAAGGAGGGCAAGCTCGCCCAATACAGCGACGGCGTGGCCACCATGTTCAAACAACAGTTCGGCCGCGACCTGCGCCAAATGGCGCTCACCGATCGCGGGTTCGAGCAGCGGGGATGAGGGGGAGCGCGCTCATCGTTGTAACTTTCATCCTTGCTTCGTCAGCACAGGCCTCTGCCCAGATGTTTGAAGGACTTGCTGGCAACACGGCCATGACGAATTTGATGTTTAGTAATAGGAGACATCAATCTTTGATGAACTTCGAAAACGAGAAACGGCAAGCCGGAAATACATTAGGTCCTGTAAGCAATTTCGCGGGCGCAAATTCCCGAACCGACTATAGTGTTTCGCCTACCCGGGTCTCGATCGCTAAAACCGAATTTTTGACAAGACTGACCAAAGTTAATTCAACTGCTGCAGCTGCGGTGCAGGCCCAATGCACCAGCACGATTTCGGTAAGGTTTATTCGGGCATCATCGCTCCCTTCGGCCTGCACCGCGGCGACACGGCGGACGCGCTCACCGCCTACACGCTGCTCGGCTGGATGATCGCCAATGGGCGGACCGATCCGACGCTGCCCCAGGTCGCCGCCGCGCGCGCCGAGGTTGCGGCCGCCGTTTCCGTCAACCCCACGCTCGCCACCGAAGCCGCGCGCGCCAAGCTCGGTGAGGAAGTGGCGATCCTGTTCGTCCTCCTGCACGCGGGCTGGCAGTCCGCGCAGAAGGAAGGCAAGCTCGCGCAATACAGTGACGGCGTGGCCACCATGTTCAAACAACAATTTGGCCGCGATCTGCGCCAAATGGCGCTCACCGACCGGGGGTTCGAGCAGCGGGGATGAGGGGGAGCGCGCTAGTTAGTGTGGTAGCATTACTACTTTGGTCCGAGTCGGCTGGCGCGCAGATGCAATTCTACAATGGTAATGCGTGGATGGGTCATTGGGCGATGATGCATAGCCGCATTACCCAGCAAGCAATCACCCAAAATGCGCTCGATAGAAAGAGACCGCGATTGAGCGGACAACCTGCTACGCCGACCAAGGCCTCGCACGCCACGTCCTATGCTGCTTCTGCGGCAGCTACGCGCAAGATCGACGAGATTTTTCTCGCTAACGTTAATAGACAGGATCCCGCAGCCGCACAGCGGCTCAAGGCGGCATTAGCGCGAGGCGAAACATTCGGCGAGCTTTATGACCGTTTACTCGTCGGAACGGGCTTGCATCGCGGCGACGCGGCGGACGCGCTTGCGTCATACACCTTGCTCGGATGGATGATCGCGAATGGACAATTTCAAGTTCCTTCGCCGGGCGCAGTCACCGCCGTGCGTCAAGAACTCGCGACTAGCGCGTCCAATAATCCTGCGCTGGCTCTGGAGTCCGCGCGTGCAGAGCTCGGCGAAGAGGTCGCGATCCAGTTCGTACTTCTCAATGCCGAGTGGGTCGAGGCGCGACGGGCCGGTAAACTTGTCGCGTACAGCAACCAGGTAGCTACCATATTCAAACAACAGTTCGGCCGCGACCTCCGCCAAATGGCGATAACTGACCGTGGCTTCGAGCAGCGGGGATGAGGGGGCGGTTCGCTTTTCTCGCGTTCGCCGTTTCTACGGCTCCGCTAGGCGTTGCCGCCCAGCTTTACAGCAGTGATTACGGCGGCGGCATCGCGGTACCCTCTCTGGACACATCGCTCCTGATCGGGAGAGAGGTGGCGCAGCAAGCGGTAATGTCGGAAATTATTGCAAAGGACGTTAGCGACAAGCAAGATTCTGCGCGTCGGCGGCAAACGCGACTTGAGGCCTCGCGACCATCAGATGTTGTAACTGGATCGCGTCATGGAACCTCATATCCGGTTTCCGTCGCATCCGCACGTTCAACAGCGACCGAGTTTACGAGTCGCTTGCGGGGTAAGGACCCGTCAGCTGCCGCTCAGACCGAGGCCGCCATGCGCCAGCACGACTTCGGCCAAATCTACGCAGGCCTCCTCGCCGGCACCGGCCTCCACCGAGGCGACGCCGCCGACGCGCTGACCTCCTACACCATGCTCGGCTGGATGATCGCCAACGGCCAGATGGCGACTCCGCCCGCGAACCAGATCGCCGCCGCGCGCGCCGAGGTGGCGCGGACCGTGTCCACCAACCCCGCGCTCGCCACCGAGGCCGCGCGCGCCAAGCTCGGCGAGGAGGTGGCGATCCTGTTCGTCCTCCTCCACGCGGGCTGGCAGTCCGCGCAGAAGGAGGGCAAGCTCAGCACCTATGCGAACGGGGTCGCCACGATGTTCAGCCGCCAGTTCGGGCAGGACCTGCGCGCGATGGACCTGACCGACCGGGGCTTCGTCAAGCGCGGGTGAGCCCTGCGTTCACCACCGCGCGGTTGCGGCTGGACCCCCTCACCCCCGCTGACGTGCCCGCGATCCTCGCGCTCCATGGCGATGCGCGCGTGACCCCGCTGCTGATGGACACGGTGCCGGACACCCCCGCGCTGGCCACGCTGTTCGTCGAATGGGCGAACGGCCACTATGCCCAGGGCTACGGCACCTTCGCCGCGCGGCGACCCGGCGAGGACGGGCTGGTGGGGCTGTTTTCGCTGACGCCGTTCGAGGGGACGGACGAGCTCGAACTCGGCGGCAAGCTCGCGCCGTCCGCGTGGGGGCGCGACCTCGCGGTCGAGGCGGGGGCGGCGCTGGTGACCCATGCGTTCGCCACGCTCGGCCGCGAATCGCTGGTGAGCGCGGTCCACGCGGACAACCGCGCCGCCGCCTTCGCGCTCGCCCGCCTGGGGTTCACATTCGAGCGCGAGGGCGAGGTCGCGGGTACCCACGCGCGCCTCCACCGGCTGACCCGGCGGGCGTGGGACGGGCAGGGCGCACGCCCGCTCGGCCCCCGCGAGGCCACCCGGGTTCAGGGTTAACCCGTAGTCCCGGCCCCGAAGTTCACGGGTTATCCGTAGCTAGCGCAGGCCCACCCACCTGTGGCTTATCGTAGGCAGAGCCATCCCGGCTCGAGAGACCCAGGACCCGAGCGATGGCTGGCCCGATCTCCGCCACGACCCAAACCGCCCACCTGCTTGGCGCGGGCACCGCCGCGGCCTCGCATCTGGGCGCGGACGTGGTGACTGCGCATCGGCTTGGCGCGGCGGTGGACGCGCCCGCGCTCGCGCGCGACCTGATGGCGCGTGCCGCCAACGATCCGGGCGAGGCGCGCGCGCTGGCCGCGCAGCTTAAGCCGCATTTGACGTCCGTGGAGCAGGGGCAGCTGGCGGCCGCGATCGATAAGCAGGCACCGGCGGCGGCGGCGGGGCTGAGCGCGGCGCAGAAGGCGTTGACGCTCGATCTGACGCAGATGGGGATCGACGTTGTGGGGCTGTTCGATCCCACCCCGGTCAGCGGCGCGATCAACACGGGAATCAGCGCGGCTCGCGGCGATGTGTGGGGAACGCTACTCTCGGCGGCATCGATGATCCCCTATGCGGGCGATCTGGCGCGCGCGGGCAAGCTTGGGAAATATGCGAAGGTGGTGGTCGAGGTCGCCGAGATGGTGGCCAAGGACTCGCGGTTCGCAAAGGAGGTCCGCCCGGCGCTAGAGGCCTTGGACGCGGGCTTGAAGGCGATCCCGGCCAAGGTGCTCGACATGCTGCCCAAGGGCGCGCGCGCATCGCTCGAGACGATGAAGGCGACGATCGACAAGGCGCTGGAATTCAGGATCAGCGTTCGCGGGACGACGATCGGTCTAGACGGCATCAAGCTACGCGATATCAACTATGTAAAGCGCGACCGCGCCTCCTACGATGCGCTTCGCTCGGCGTTCGACGGCAAGATCCGCAAGGAGTTCGTGCAGTCGCTCGCGGCCGATCCGGCGAAAGTCGCCGCGCTCAAGACCGCCGGTCTGGACGAGACGGCGATTGCCCGCCTCGCCGAGGGCAAAGTGCCATCGGGGTGGCAGGTGCATCACAAGCTGCCGATCGATGATGGCGGCACGAACGCGCGGGACAATCTCGTTCTCATCAAGAACGATCCGTCGCACATTGGCATCACCAACGCGCAGCGCGCGCTAACCGGCAATCTTAAGCCGGGCGAGAGCGCGCGTGTGGAGTGGCCGATCGTGCCCGGCTTCGTCTATCCTCCGGTCAAGTGAGCAGCGCGATGTCGGAGGTCCTCGAAGTGTTTGAGACATCGCTCGCGGCGATCCAAGCCGATCAGCACCAGGCGGGCGAGGCGGTGCGTCCGCCCGCCGGGTCGGCGGCAACAGCGGGGCTGATCTCCGAAGCGCGCGCCAAACTCGGTGTGGACGTGCCCGAAGGATATCTCGCGTTTTTGCGCGCGAGCGACGGGATCGATTATAACGGACTGGTCTTCTACAGCGCCGCCGACACGCTCGAAACGGCCGAGGGCGGTTTTTGGCAGGGTCTTGTCGCGGCCAACCTGACGTGGCGCGATGATCCGGCGAACAACTCCCTGCTTGTATTGGGAGATTCGGACCTGGATGTCTTCGTCTGGACTCCAGCGACGGCGACGTTTGCACAGATGGACCGGATCGGGCGTGATCGTATGATCCCGCATTCTTCGTGTGCAGCAATGATCGATGCCGCTCTGACGGCGAGGCTATGACCATGACCCCCATTTCGCAACTTTCTATCTCCCCCGTCCGCCTCGCGACCAGCGACGGTGCGCTCGCGCCCGCCGATCTTGGTCGCGCAGCACTGCTCGGCACCGTGGACCGCGTGGTCGGTCTGGTGGCGCGCGAGGGGGGGTTCGCTCGGGAAGATGCGTCCAAGATCTGGGCGCAGCTTGCGGGCGCGGCAACGGGCCAGCCGCACGTGCCAGCCACCGCAACCGCCAACGGCGGCGCGGACGTGTACGGGACCGAGGCGCTCGGCCGTGATTTGCTCGGCCAGGCGGGCGTGCGCTCGCCCACCGAGGAGGGCCAGGTCTTGCGCGCGCTCGACGATTTCACCCGCGCAGTCTCCACGCAGCTGACCGCCAACCGCCGCCAGCCTGCTGCAACCGCGCTTGGTCCGGTGGCGCTGGCGGTGGCCGAGGCGGGGCAGGCACGGCCGTCGGCGGATGCCGCGACCGCGATCGCCACCGCGCTTCGTACCGCGACCTTCGCGCTCGAACGGCAGCTCAAGTGAGCGCCGCGCCCGCCTGAGGCCACGCGACACTCACCCAGTTTCGTCACGCCGAAAGGGCGGGCCGGTTCACCCCGGTTCCGCCGACGGGAAGGTCTTGCCCGCAGCCCAAGGCCAATCATTGCAACAGGAGAAGCAAGTCATGGACGCCAATCTGAACTTCAACACGGCCATCAATACCGCGGTTAACAATGCGCTCGCCGGCGCACTCGTGGAAGGCGTGGCCTACAGCCTCGCCGCCGGGATCGTCGGTAGCTTTTTCCGCCCGATGAACGCGGGGCCGTTCGGCTTCGCGCAGATGCCCAGCATGTTCAACATCGCGGCGGGCTTCAACACCCCCGCATTGAACGCCGCCGCCTTCGCGGGTGCCGGTCAGCTCGCGGCGCTGTCGCAGCCGCAGGCGCAGTTCACCGCCACGATGGGCCAGGGCGGCACCGCGAACATCAAGCTCGGCGATGGCTACGAGCTCAATCTCAACGAGAACAATTCGGAGATCAACATCGTCGATCACAACAACGGCCAGACCACGAAGATCTGGGGCGATCCCCATGTGGACGTGAACGGCAAGCACGCGTTCGATTTCGCGGGCACCACCACGTTCGAGCTGAAGAACGGCACCAAGATCACCGTCAACACCGAACAGTGGAAGGGCAACCCCAACGCCTACGTCGCGAGCAACGTCGTCATCACCAAGGGCAACCAGGCGCTCGTGGTGAACGGCATCAGCCAGAACCAGCTGGGGGACCTGTCGATCACGCAGAGCAACGGCGGCTACGCGGCGGACGCGATCGCGCGCGACGGCTATGTGCTGCACGAATCGGACGCGGGTTGGGTATCCGAGCACACCGGCCAGGTCGCGACGCAGGCGGACATGGATGCCACGATCGGCAACGGTGCCTACGCGCCGGGCCAGCACACCATAAGCCTTGGCGAATATGGCGGGATGATGGGCAACTGGCTGCTGAGCGGGATGATGAACACTCCCACCTTCAGCGCGGCGTCCGACACCAAGATCGAGCAGGCGGTCGCCAAGGCGACCGCGCAGGTCATGCACCGCATGTTCGCAGCCGTCTGAGCTGTCGCGGGACCGGGGCGGCGATGCCTCCCGGTCCCGTCGCACCAGCGGTGGCTGAACATGGCGGACCCCTCGACCCTGTCCAGCGCGGGCGCTTGCATTAGCAGGCGCGGCGACACGCTTCGGTCAATCCGGGGCGTGTCGCAAGCCCGTGCGGGGTGAACTTCCCGGTGCCGGGGACTGGTCGTCAGGTGTTGTCGGATGCCAGACCCCTAGAAAGGGTACAGAGATGACCAGCCTGTCGTTCGACCCGCAATCGACCACGCGAGGCGCAGCCACACCCGACACCGCGATCGCTGGTTCCGATCCGGTGGCCGCTGGCTCGCTGCTCGATCGACTGCTGGCGAGCCTGTCCTCGCTCGAGCGATTGCTGGGCGCGGCTGGACCCCTCGATCAGTATCGACTGGCAGCACCCGGCGGATCAATGACCGCCCAGCGCGGCGATACACTATCGGGCATCGCACAGGCTCAAAGCGTGTCGCTCGGGGACTTGCTCAGGGCCAACCCGAATATTTACAACCCCGATCGCATCCTGATCGGTCAGCAGATCAACCTGCCGCAATCTGGTCGAGGCACGAGCGGGGCCACGTCGGTCGCGCCCGCGGCGCGATCTTCGCCGCCGGCCATAGCCGGAGACGCCAGCCTCGGCTCGCTCAGCGCGAAGTACGAATCGGGCTCGCGTGGGTTTGGCGCGATTGGTTACGACAAGACCGGTGGCTGGTCCTACGGCAAATACCAGTTCGCTTCGCGAACGGGCACGATGGACGCTTTTCTTGCAAGGCTGAAAACGTCTGACCCCGCCAGCTACGCCCGTCTGCAAGCTGCGGGCGGCGCGACTGCCGCGCGTGCCGGAAGCGAAGCGTTCAAGGCCGAGTGGCGCGCACTTGCGAACCAGCCCAGCTTCCAGTCGGCGCAGCACATGTTCACCAAGGCATCCTACTATGATGTCATGGCGGCGCGGATGGACAAACTCGGCGTCAATCTCGATCATCGATCGGCGGCGCTGCGCGATGTGATCTGGTCGATGGCCGTCCAGCACGGGCCCAATGCCAAGCGCGACGGCAGCGACGTGCTCAGCCAAGTCGCGCGCCGCATCGATCTCGCGCACGCTAGCGACGCCGATATCATTCGCGCAATCTACGCCGAGCGGGGACGCGCGAACGGCGGCGTGTTCGTCCATTTCTCGGGATCGACCACCAGCGTTCAAGCCAGCGTCAGCCAACGCTTCCACTCCGAGCAGGCGGCGGCGTTGCGGCGGCTCGGTGATCGCTAGGTGGCGGCTTTGCGTGGCTGCCGGGACAGGGGCCGCGCTGGCCGCCAGCCCGGGCGCTTCTGCGCCAAGCTTTGTCTGCGCTCGCGCCGCGAACGCGACTGAGCGCGCGATCTGCATTACGCCGGCGCTCGCCGTGCTTGATCGGCGGATTGCGGCGGCATACCGCTCGGGATCGGCAATGTTCGCCGCGCTGCCGGGCTGGCGCGAGGAGCAGCGCGCCTTCATCGTCGAGCGTGACCGCTGCGCTGCGGACAAAGGGTGTCTGGGCACACGGATGCGCGCGCGCGCGAGCGTGCTCGCGGGCGGTCCCGATCCGTCCCGACCGGGGCCGAGCGACGCATTCACCGGGTTCTATCAGCCGATCCGTCTGGGCGGCACGCTGACGATCCTGCGATCGGGTCCCGGGGCCGCCTGGCTTTCCGTTTCCACGAACGATCCCCAATCAGGCCGCTGGACGTGCGAGCCGCTGGCCGCGCATCTCGACGCAAGCGGTCGACAACTCGCGGGCCGGACCGACCAGGGGTCGATCACGGTCCGTTCGACCGGGCAAGGCACGGTCGCGCTCGCGATGGCACCCGAGGTGGCGGCCGCGCAGTGCGGGCTGAACGGGACTTACGACGACAATTTTGAACGCGTGACGCGGCCCGCCCGCGAGCGCCCGGCATCTCCTGCAAGCTGAGGACGATATGGCCGAACCCGCCCCGATCCAGACCTCCAGCCTGCCCGCCCCGCCACCGCCGGCGCCGTAGCGGGCACTAAGCCAAATCGACACCGTCCCCGTCCGCCACATCACACGCTTACAGGAGCTTGCACTATGACAACCGCCACCGAGGCCACCAGCCAAATCCACCATGCGCTCGATGCGTCGGGCTGGTTGCACCCGATGACGCACGACCGCGTGGCGTCGGCGGTCGGCGCGCTGACCTCGCCGTCGCTATCGCCAGCGGACGCGAACGCGACGATTCACAATCTCGCGCATACGGGCGATCTCGATACGCTCGCGAAGGATCTGCTCGGCGGCGGTTCCTACTTCGGACGCGGCGCACTCAGCACCACCGAGCGCGGGCGGTTCCTCGCCGACATGGCGGGCAAGCTCGACGGCAAGGCGCTGGCCGATCTCTCGGGCGCGCTCGCGCGGACCGACCGGGAGAGCGGCGGGCATCAATATGTAGCCGAACTGGGCGAGGCGGTCGCCGCGCACGCGAGCCCGAAGGCAAAGCTCGATTACATCCGGGCGCTCTCGGCCAAGACGACCGACCAGCCAAGCTACAACCAATTGTCGATCGGCGGCGCGGCTATCAATTACAGTGACGCGGAAGCGGTCGCAGTGGGCGATGTGCTCGGCAGTATGCGCGGAGCCCAAGCGGCGCAGGCGTTCGCCGCCCTGACTCCCGTGCAGACCAGAGCGGTGCTCACATCCGCCATCGAAGGCAAACAATCGATTTCCGGATCCTTGATGCCGGGCGGCGGGTCTACCAGCGTGCTGACCTACAACGCGAGCCGGTTCGACCGGATCATGGATGCCGCCGCAAGCACGGGCGACGCCAGGCTGAAGGCGAATGTGTTCGATGCGGGCGTCTCGACACTTCGGAGCGTGCGGGACACCAACTCGATCTTCGGCGGCCTGACCGTGATCGGCCAGGACGCGACCCTGAAATCGATGGCAGCCGGGCTGACCAGGATCGTTGAGAGCGATCCCAACGGAGTGATGGGTCACCTCGCCTACGACCGCAAGACGTTCGACGGCGGCGCGTTCTCCACCTATGCCAAGGAGATGCTGCAATCGGGCCAACAGGCGGGACTGGGCAATATCATGGCGCATTTGCAACTGGGGAACGATCTGCAGGGCAACGCTATCACGCGCTTCGAGGCGACCGCGCCGAGCCCATCGGGCGACATTCGCCACCCCACGGCCGATGCGCTCGGCTACTTCGTCGGCGCGGTTTATAAGGCGAGCGAATCGATTTCGAGCGATGTCCGCGCGCAGCAGGACATGGCAACCGCGGTGATCAAGACCGCGCTGACAGTAATTGACAAGAGCAAGCTCGGCGGACCGGCGGCGGGAACCGCCGCTTCGATTGCGAAGGAATGGGTCAGCTACGCCGCGCGCGCGGCGATCGCAGACCCCGGCAACAGCGCCGCCACCCAGTGGGAGCGCGCCTCGCTGCCGATCGATCCCAAAACCGATCAGCTTGCCGTAGGCGATGCGTCGCGGACCTTGTTCGGTCACGTAATCGAAGAGACCCGCCGCATGGCGAAGCCGTGACGCGGTGGGGTGGCGCGCAACGCAGCTCGTACTATTGCTCGCGCTCGCCGCGTGCGGGCAGGGCGTGCCCGTGACGGTTCCACCCGATCCTCCGGGCGTGAGTAGTTACGAGGAATACCCGTTCGGGAGCGCGACAAGGATGCGCGACGGCGACGCGCTCCTCCACGTGCTCGATCAGCTCGAGCCGCGCTTCGGGCGGGTGGACGCGGGACGGTTACACGTCGAGCGCCGCCAGATCGACGCACATGCTGATCTGGAAATTGTGCGCGCCGAATATGCCAGCCAGGCCGCGCACATGGGCCTGCGCCCGCTGGCGCTAAACCACACAGCGGGAAGCTGGGCGATCGCGTTTGCTGATGGGGACCAGCTGCTTGCGGTCGAGGCGATCGAACCCACGAAGGCGGGCGGTGAAGCCACCTTGCCGCTCGCGCTGATCACGACCAAGCAGCCCTGATCAGGCTCCGTCAAAGGATGGTGGTCGGGGAGACAGGATTCGTGATCATCGGCTAATGCCCGGAACAGGCGAGTCACTCGGCATGGGATATGGTATAGGTACCAATCGTTCTACCAGCATCGCGGTAGGCTTCGCTGAGCCAGCAACTGGCGGGCTTTGCAAACCCGCCCCTGACCAAGAACGTCGATGGCCACCTCGACCGGAGCTACACCACCACCGGGACACTACACTTGAGATCGGCAAGTGCACAAAAGGATGATCCGATGGAAGCGCCTTGTGCGCGGTTACGAACAGCGCCTCGATGTGTCGGAAGCCATGATCCATGTCGCGCTCGTAAGCTCCATGATCCGCCGGATCGTCCACCCGTTACCATTCTCAAACGGACGCTGAGGTCGGTGACAAGCGTTAGCGAGAGGCTGAGCAGCTGCCGCAACGCGCGCCGGTACCTGCGCGGGGGACGCCGGAGCTGCGATAGGCCGAGGATGGCCATGGTGCGGAAGATCGGCCCGTCGTGATTAGCGCCCTGCCTCCCCGCTTCTCACGCTTCGCCATGGGCCGACGACATGTGAAGGAATGCGAGGACGTCTTCGCAATACCCCTTCTCCGTCATCCGTGTTGGGATCGCCGGCGGTGTCCGGATCGGCGCGGGTCGCGTTTGCAGGATCGCTGCCTCCCACGCTGCGTCGTCGTCCGGGGGCAGCAGAACCGCGTCCGCTCGCGCCAACTCGCGATGCGCAGGAATATCGGAGGCGATGACAGGCACGCCGAGCGCGAGAGATTCGAAAACGGGCAGCCCGAACCCCTCGACGATCGATGGCGAAAGCGTTGCCGACGCGCCCAACATCAGGGCGGCGAGCGAGGGGCTGGACAGGCCCGAGACGTGGTGGATGCGCCGGCGCAGGCCGGGATCCTGGCTGGCCCAATCTAAGATCTGGCGCGAGCCGTTGCCGGGCGAGCCCACCATGACGAGGTCCGGCACCGCAGCACCGTGCCGCCGGATCAGACTGCGCCAGACCCGAATGAGGAGCGCGTGGTTCTTCCGGGGCTCGATTGTTGATACCACGATGAAATAGTGGCGGCCCCCGAGCTCGGGGATGCTTCGCAAAACGGATGCAAACGCGGCCGGTACGGGCAGCGCGCGGACAAAGGACGGTACGTCGGTGCGCCCAAAGGTCCGCAATGCCTGGACGACACCCTCGCGCGCGTAGTTCGTCGTGAAGAGCAGGCAGGTCGCATGTCGGGCGGCTGTCCCCACCATGCGCCGGTGATGCGCGACCGCCCTACGCGGCACGAGATGCGGATATTCGAGCGGAATGACGTCGTGCAGCATGATCGCGCGTGTCAAGTCCGGCCGCTGGTCGAGCCAAGTGTGGAGCCGGGGTACGGCGAGCGCTAGCTGGCCGACGTTGAGGTAGATTGCGCCGTGCGGGATCGTGCGCACGGCGGAGCGGCCGGGCTGCCACCCCAGCGTCCGCAACAGGTCCGCCATGCGCGCCGCCCGCCGCTGGTACGACAAAGCGCCGGCCGCGGGCTCGGCCGTCGGTGCCTCCTCCCCGGCCATTGCGCACAGCAGCTTCCGGATAGCCGGATCGTCCGCTTCGGGCATCGACTCGGACCAGAGCGCTTTCAGTTTGACGAGAAGCCGGACCACGTAAGCGGCCGGGAACACGCGAACGCCCCAAGGCGTGGGCAGCACTCCCAAATTGGGCGAATGCGCGTCGGCAAAGATGTGGCTTGCCAACGCTAGATCGACCCGGTCGATACCACGCGGAGTGCGGAATAAGGGGCCGATCAGCAACCGCGACAGATCGAAAGCGATAGTGCGCGACATGAATATCTAGGAAATAAGCTGAGATGTAAATGCTACGCACCCATTCACTACCCGTCAATGCCCGAGGGGCGAAGCACGAACCGCTCGGCGACCGTTCGTCGCGTGCCGCCCCCTCGCCTAGATTGGGCTTGCGTCCTATTATGCGCGATCGGTCGATCCGGCGGTTTGCTCGATCGCCGGCGTGGGGCCGGTTGGGTCGGTGAACGGAGAGTATGAGTGCCCGTGCCCAACCCTTCATGCTGATGATCCCGGCCAAGGCCGAGACGACAGCGTCGCGCTTTCGCCGCGCCATGCCAGTCGGTCCCGCGTTCTTCATCCTCGTCGTACTTCCGACACTGATCGCAGCCGCCTATTTCGCCCTATTCGCGTCGGACGTGTTCGTCTCGGAAGCGCGGTTCGTTGTGCGCAGCGCGGAACGGACCACCTCGACGCCTTTCGGCGGCCTCCTGTTGGCGGGCGGGCTTTCGGGCGCAAATGAAGAGAATTACGCTGTTGTCGATTACATGCAATCGATGAGCGCGCTCGACGACGCGGACCGCGACGGCCTCGTCAGGCGAATGTTCGGCGACCGGGGTATCTTCGTGCTCGACCGCTTCGGCGGCGTCCCATTTATGGGAACCAGCAGGGAGCACCTGCGACGCTACATGAATGGCAAGGTCGGCATCGATTTTGATACATCGAGCCAGGTGACAAAACTTACGGTGCACGCCTATTCGGCGCGGGATGCGCGGTTGTTGAACGAGCGCCTGCTCGAGCAGTCGGAATTGCTGGTCAATCGGTTGAACGAACGGGGGCGGCGCGACGCCATTGCACAGGCGGATGTGGTGGTGGAGGCCGCGCGCAGGTCCGCGCGGACGGCGATCGTCGCGCTCGCGCGCTTCCGCAACGCGAGTGGCATTCTCGACCCCGAGAAGCAGGCGATGATCAATCTGCAAATGGTGTCCAAGCTCCAGGACGCGCTCGTCGCCGAACAGACGCAGCTCACGCAGCTGCAGGTCTACACACCCGATAACCCGCAGATTCCGGCGGGGAAAACGCGTATCGCCAGCCTCCGGCGCGAGATCGACAAGCAGGCGTCCTACGTGGCCGGATCGTCGTCGTCGCTGTCCGGCGTCGCGTCCAGGTATCAGCAGCTCGTGTTCGACGCCGACTTCGCCGCCAAGCAGCTCGGCATCGCGCTCGCCGCGCTACAGGAGGCGCGCAACGAAGCGAACCGCAAGCAGGTCTACCTGGAGCGGATCGCCAGTCCCAACCTGCCCGATTATCCGACCGAGCCCAGGCGGCTTCGCAACACGGTCGCGGTGCTCATCCTGAGCCTGCTCACGTGGGGCGTAGTCTCCACGCTGACGGCGGGCATCAAGGAGCATCGCGACTGATGGCGCTGCCAGTCGACGAGGGGACGACGCTTGGCGGAAGCCTGGGCGTGCAGCGGCGCGTGCTGACGGCGCTGTTCCTGCGCGAGGCGCTGACCCGCTTCGGTCGCCACAACATCGGTTTTCTTTGGCTGTTCTTCGAACCGATGGTATTCACGCTCGGCGTGACCGCACTCTGGACCGCGACGAAATCGGTCCACAGCAGCAATGTGCCGATCGTCGCCTTCGCGCTCACCGGCTATTCGAGCGTGCTGCTTTGGCGCAACATGCCCGGGCGCTGCATCGGTTCGCTCCGGGGCAATGTGTCGTTGATGTACCATCGTAATATTCGGCCCCTCGACGTCTATGTCGCGCGTGTGCTCCTCGAGTTCGGCGGGGCGACCATCTCGTTCTCGGTTCTGAGCTTAGTCTTCATCAGCATCGGCTGGCTCGAGCCGCCGCTCGACATCCCGGAAGTCGCGGCGGGCTGGCTCATCATTGCATGGTTCGGCTCGATGCTCGCCATTTTCCTCGGCGCGCTCAGCCATGAGAGCGAGCTCGTGGACAAGATCTGGCATCCGGCGTCCTATCTTATATTTCCGTTGTCCGGCGCGGCGTTCATGGTCGACGCCCTGCCCAAAGCCGCACAGAAGGTGGTGCTCTACATTCCGATGGTGCACGGGGTGGAGATCGTCCGCGAAGGATATTTCGGCAGCCGTGCCCGCGCGCATTACGATCTCGCCTACGTACTGCCATTCTGCCTGGTGCTGACATTTTTTGCTCTCCGGCAGGCGCGGCTGGTCTCGGCGCGAGTGGTGCCCGAGTGATCCGGCTGCGCGGCGTTCGGAAGGTCTACCCGACGCAGTTCGGCGACAAGCTCGTGCTGGACAGGATCGATCTCGATCTCGCAGTGGGCGACCGGCTGGGCATCTTGGGCCGCAACGGTGCGGGGAAATCGACAATGGTGCGGCTGATCAGCGGTGCCGAACGGCCGACGAGCGGCACGATCGAGCGCCATATCTCGGTTTCCTGGCCGCTGGCGTTCGGCGGCGCTTTCCAGCCGATGCTGTCTGGCCGGGACAATCTGCGCTTCATTTGTCGTATTTACGGACAGAACTTTGCGCGCAGTGTGCGCTTCGTCGAAGACTTCGCCGAACTTGGCGATTATATGCGCGAGCCGGTGCGCGCCTATTCGTCGGGCATGCGGGCGCGGCTGGCGTTCGCGATCTCGATGATCATCGAATTCGATTGTTTTTTGATCGATGAAATCGCCTCGGTCGGCGATGCGCGCTTCCACGATAAGTGCAACTACGAACTGTTCGAGCGACGCGCCGACCGGACCATGGTCATCGTCTCGCACGACGCAGCCTATGTGCGCGATCACTGCAACCGCTGGGCAATACTTCACGACGGCCGGTTGCAGCTCTACGACGATTTCGAACTGGCCTACGCCGACTTCAAGGAACTGATTGGTTGGCGCCCGCCGCCGGGGTGGCCGACCGCCCTGGCGGCGGCGGCGTGATCTATGCGTGGCTGGCCCGGCGGCGCGCCCGCGGCGACGTTCTCACGACCGGCGCGCCCAGCCTCACCCACCCGGTTTCGCAGGCGTGCACGCAGGCGCAGCTGGCGGAGGCGGCCTACGCCCATTGGTGCCGCCGCATCGGCGAGGAGCCGCGCGCGCACAGGAAACAGTGGGAGTTCTGCTTCATAGCGCAGGCGCTCGCGCGCGGCGGGATGCTGGCACCTGGTTTGGCTGGTCTGGGGTTTGGTGTTGGAGGCGAGCCGCTTTCGGCATTGTTTGCCGCATCGGGCGTCGGGATCGTCGCGACCGATCTCATGCCCGCCGACGCGGCGGCGCTCGGCTGGGTGGAGACTGCGCAGCACGCGCGCAGCCGCGAGGCACTGAACGATCGCGGTTTGTGCCCGCCCGACGTGTTCGACCGCTTGGTGGAGCTCCGTTATGCGGACATGAACGCGCTTCCCGCCGACCTGACCGGCTTTGATTTCTGCTGGTCGGCGTGCGCCCTCGAGCATCTGGGCTCGATCGCGCTCGGCCTCGCCTTCATCCGCAACTCACTAGGCGCGCTCCGACCAGGAGGGCTGGCTGTGCACACGACCGAGTTCAATTGCTGCTCAGATGAAGACACGCTCGACGGAAGCTCGACCGTGCTGTTCCGCAGGCGGGACCTCTTGGGCCTGGCGCGAGCTCTTATTGCCGAGGGGCATCAGATCCGCCTCAATTTCGAGCTGGGCGACCTGCCGCTCGACCGGTATGTGGACATTGCGCCCTACAGCGCGGACAATCATCTTAAGCTGCGCATCGAGAAATGGGTGACGACATCCTTCGGGCTGATCGTGCGCAAAGTTGGCGGCGACGGAAGGGGATGACCATGTTCGGACGGACCGGCGCCGAGCGGGTCGGCCGCGATATGGCCCGCGACAGCCTTACGGCGGGCGATCGCGCGCGCGACGCGGGTGATTGGGCAACCGCCGTCGCCCGATACGAGGAGCATCTCGCGCATGCCCCCGACGACGCGGGAATCTGGGTGCAACTCGGCAATTGTGCGAAGGAGAGCGGCCGGTACGACACGTCCTGGGCCGCCTACCTGCGCGCGCTTGAACTGGAGCCCGAGGCCGCCGACACGCACCTGCAACTTGGCCATTTATCCAAAATCATGCGGCGTCCCGGTCAGGCGGTGGCCTACTATCGCGCGGCGTTGGCGCGCAACGCGGCGCTTACTGACGCCCGCCACGAATTGACCTCCCTGGAACAGGCAATCGCGGCGGTGCCGTTCATGCTGCCGGGAACATATCTCGATCTCATCAGTGCCAACACGGTGGACGGGCTGATTGCCGCGTGTGAATGGGCGGACTCTCGCGAGGATCCGTTCCGCCTTTTCGCCCAACTCATCGTAAGCAAGTGAGGTCGGCACCTGTGTTGCCCGTTACCCAATCGGAAATCCTGAACGCGCTCGCACTGCTCGAGGTGCAGGCGGTGACGTGCGGCAAGGTCCGCGTGGGCGGCGCGAACGATGGCGGTTACGTAATGGCCGACGCGTTCAGGCTGAGCACCGTCGCCTACTCGATCGGCGTTGGACCGCAGGTGATCTGGGACGCGGACATGGCCGACCGGGGCATGACGATCCACCAATATGATCACACGGTCCCTGGCCTGCCACAGCAGCATTCCAACTTCCGGTTCAACCCGGTCGGGATCGGAACGGACCTCACCGATCCGCAGCTGATCACGCTGGAGGAGATGCTGCGCCGGAACGGGCATCTCGAGCAGACAAATATGCTGTTGAAGATCGATGTTGAGGGTGCGGAGTGGGATGTGTTCGACGCCCTCTCGCACCATCTTCTTGCGCGCTTTGATCAGATTGTCGTTGAGTTCCATGGTCTTGAGTACCTCGGGGTGAGGACATTCCTGGATCGTGCCGTTCGCGTATTCCGCACGCTCACATCGTATCATGAGGCGATCCATATCCACGCGAACAATTACTCGGAGATTGCGATCATCGAAGGAGTACCCGTCCCGGGGGTCGTCGAGGTGACCTATGCTCTTCGCAATCGATTCACCTTCCTGCCTTCGCACGAGATGTTCCCGACGGCGCTCGATCAGCCTTGTCGTCCTGACCGGCCGGACATTTTCCTCGGACCGTTCAGGTTCAGGCGGTAGGCGGGACCCTGGTGCGTCTTTACATCGATTGCTCCCACGTCGACTTCGCGCGCCAGGCAACGGGCATACCACGCGTTGTGCTGCACTATATTGAGCAAGGCTATCTCTGGTCGGCGCGCACAGGCGTCGAGGTCGTGCCGGTCGTGACCACGCCCGCGGGATTGATGCCGGTGCGGCCGATGCCCGGCACGCGCCGACCTCCCTATCTCGACCGTTTCGACGATAGCGCAATCGAGACCGACGCGGCACCGCTTCTCGCGATGGCGACGCACTATCTCCAGTCCGCGCTCGTTGCGGCCAACGTCGCTCCGCCCGTCGAACGCTGCGCCGCTGCAATTCGTGACGCCTATCAGGGCCTCGTCTCGGACGCGCATCTGCGGCCGCTGGAGGTCGCAGCGGGGGATGTGCTGTTCTGCCCCGCCTATTGGCACGATGTCGATCCAAGGCTGTTCCGTGCAGTGCAGCGGCTTGGGGCGCGGGTCGTGACCCTCGTCCATGACATCCTGCCCGTCACCCTGCCGCAATTTTACGAGGCACCCTGGAAGCACCAGTTCGAGGCGAACCTTCTCGCCGCGATGTGCCAGTCGGACGCCCTGCTCGCGGTATCGAACTATACCGCAGACAGCATGCGCGAGTTTGGGGAACGACGCGGCCTGGGAGTAGTGGAGGTGGGCGTTGCCCACAACGGCTACGCCCCGCTCGTCTCCGACGACATGGCGCGTCGCATGGACACCGAAGGATTCGCACCTCAACTTCGGTCAGGCGCGCGCTACCAGATGTTGCGGGAGGAGCAGCCCTATTTGATGGTGGGCTCGGTCGAGCCGAAGAAGGGCCATATTCCTGTGATCGCTTCGTTCGAGGCGTTGTGGATGGCCGGACTGAAGAGGCCGCTGGTGATCGTGGGACGCAAAGGATGGTTGGAGAAATCGGTCGTGCAGACGATCCGGCAATCGCCGTTCTATAACGATCGGCTGTTATGGTTCGAGGACATGGACGATGTGGACCTGTTCTACGCCTATCGGCACGCGCGAGCGCTCGTTTTCAGCTCCTACGCCGAGGGGTTCGGGATCCCGATGGTCGAGGCCGCGGGCGCCGGTTGCCCCGTAATCGCTTACGATACCCCGATCAGTCGCGAGGTGCTCGGCCGGTCCGGCCAGTTCTTCTGCGACTTCCTGGGTCTCGCAAACCATATCCGCTCCCACGAAGAAGCCAGCGGCTTCGCGGCGGCGCGCACTGCAATCGCGCATTTCAGCTGGCCGGTCTGGGGCGACGCTGTCCCCGCTCTGTTCGACGGGCTTATCGCTCGGTTCGCAAGCGACGTTTGATGGAGCTTGCGCTCGACGCGTTCAACATCGCCCGCCCGCACGGCACTGGGATCGCGACCTACGGGCGCAGCCTTGCGAACGCGGCGGCATCGCTGGGTCACCGTGTTCAGGTCGTGTTTGGAACGGCGGGGGGCCGGAACAAGGACCCGCTCCTCACCGAAATCGCGCTCGCCGAACATGACGGGTTTGGCTGGGCGTGGCCGTCATGGCTGGCGGCGGCCGGTCTTGGCGTCGCCGCAGCGCGCAGCCTGCTCGGGCGAAGGCCATGGGAGATACCGATCACGGGCAAGGTCATTATGCCCGAGCGACTGCAGCTCGGCGGTGCGCGGTTCCACAATGTCGATCGTCTCTACACCGGCGCGGAGATCGCGTTCCGCGCGACCGGCGCGTTCACCCGGGTCACCTTGCCATCGGTCGACGTCGCGCACTGGACCTACCCACTGCCGGTGCGCGTGCCCGGCGCGCTCAACGTCTACACGCTCCACGATCTCGTGCCGCTGAAGCTGCCGTACACCACGGCCGACGACAAGCGCGCCTATTATCGCCTTTGCAAACGGATCGCGCGCGATGCCGACCACATCCTGACGGTCTCGGACTGCTCGAAGCGGGACATCGTCGATCTGCTCGGCGTCGCGCCGGCGCGCGTCACCAACCTTTATCAAAGCAGCGACGCGGCCGTCGGGCTGGCGGGGGTCGAGGAAGCCGAGCTGGGCCGCTACGTCGAAGGCGTGGTCGGCGTTGGCCTGCGCGAGTATTTCCTGTTCTTCGGCGCGATCGAGCCGAAGAAAAACATCGCGCGGTTGGCCGAAGCGTATCTGGGCAGCGGTTCCCACTCGCCGCTCATCGTGGTCGGCGCGCCGGGTTGGGGCGGTGAAAGAGACGCTGCGCTTCTGAAAACGCTAGCCGCCCTTGATGGCGGCAAGCGGATCAGATGGCTTGGCTATCTGCCCCGGCCGATGCTCCATCGATTGATCGCCGGAGCGCGCGCGACGCTGTTCCCATCGCTTTATGAAGGGTTTGGCCTTCCCGTGCTCGAATCCATGGAACTGGGCACCCCGGTCGTCACCAGCCGCACGTCGTCGTTGCCCGAAGTTGGCGGCGACGCGGCGGTTTATGTCGACCCCTATTGCACATCCTCGATCGCCGCCGGAATCGCTCGGGTCGATCAGGACGCGGGGCTCCGGGGCGAGCTCGCCGCCCGTGGTCTGCGCCAGGCCGCGCTCTTCAGCCCGGCCCGGTACGCGGGGCGCTTGTCTGCGTTCTACGAAGGCCTAAAGCGTGGGTAAATGTCTTAAGACTCAGGAGAATGAACAAGCGTTCTGCCGACCGCGGAGGTGGATGTTGGATCGTAAGGCGTTCATGAAGGCGGCGGCCGCCTTAGGGGCGGTCGCGCTCGCGGGCTGCACGTCGCTGGGCGCCTCCGGGCCCCGGCAAGCGGCGATCGTGCATGCGCAAAGGGTGGACGCTCGCGTTCGGGTGGTGAAGGTGGACGAGGCCGTCACGCGCGCGATCATAGCGGCAGAGGCGAGGACTAGCTTGGCGGGGACCTTCGGGGAGGTCCGGCAAGCGCACGGCGTGATTGGTCCGGGCGATGTGCTTGATGTCTCGATCTGGGAAGCGCCGCCGGCCGTCCTGTTCACTGCCGCTGCCATACCAACGATTGTGAGCGCGCCATCCGCCGCCCGCGGAACGGACCTGCCCGGCCAGATGGTCGACGACGACGGGTCGTTGATTGTGCCATTCGTCGGCCGCGTTTCGGCGGTGGGACGCAACCCGAACGACGTCGCGCGCGAGATCGGGCGGCGACTGAAGGGGAAGGCGCATGATCCGCAGGTCGTGGTGCGGATCGTGCAAAACGCGGGCAACGGTGTGACGATCGTGGGCGATGTCGCACAGAGCCGCCGGATGCCGCTCACCACGCGGGGCGAGCGGCTGCTCGACGCGCTCGCGTCGGCCGGCGGCGTCCGGCAGTCCGTCGAAAAGGTGCTGATCCAGATTACGCGCGGCGACGTCGTGGCGTCGCGGCCGCTCGGCGCGGTCATCCGGGACACGCGCGAGAATATTCCGCTGCACAACAACGATGTGATCACCGCGTTTTATCAGCCGTACAGCTTTCAGGCTCTAGGGGCAGTCGGGGCTAGCGCCGAGGTGCCGTTCGAAGCGACCGGGATCACCCTCGCGCAGGCGCTCGGCCGCGTCGGCGGGCTGCAGGACAGTCGCGCCAACGTCAAAGGCGTGTTCGTTTTCCGCTTCGAGGATCCGGGTGCCCTGCCGGAAAACGTTCGCAACGGCGCACTCTTGACGGCGGAAGGCAAGGTACCCGTCATCTACCGGATCGATCTCAGCAATCCTCTTGAGCTGTTCGTCGCCCAGTCCTTCCCGATGCGCAACCGGGACGTCGTCTACGTGTCGAACGCGCCTCTCACCGACTTCCAGAAGTTCGCAAGCCTCGTGTCGCAGCTTGCCTTTTCTGTCGTTGGCGTCGCCAACTCGACGAGGTGAGCAAGCTCCAACCTTTGTGGACGTCGGAACTGGCGATGCCGTCGGGGACCAAACGCGTGCAGGACACCTTTACCGGCCCGCCGGAGCGCCGCCTGCTGCATTGGCTGTGCGCACGCATGCCGTCGTGGATCGCGCCCGACACGCTGACGTTGATCGGGGTATTCGGGGCCGCGCTCGCCTTCCTGGGTTACGTCTGGTCCTCAACCGATCCTGCGGGGTTTTGGCTCGCAGTCTTCGGCATTGTCCTGAATTGGTTCGGGGACAGCTTGGATGGATCGTTGGCGCGCTATCGACGCCGCGAGCGGCCGCACTTCGGCTTCTTCATCGATCACGTCAGCGATACGCTGGCCATCGCGCTCATTACGCTTGGCATGGGATTCTCGCCTGACGTTCGCATGGAGAGCGCGTTCGCCGCGCTGGGCGCGTATTACGTCCTTGTCATCCTGACAATGACGACCTGCGTCGTAACCGGCACGTTCAGGATCAGTTACCAACGGTTCGGGCCGACGGAGATGCGACTGATCCTGATCGCGGGAACGCTCGCTGCGTTGCTCCACGCGCCCGTCGTGTTCGCAATCCACAACGTGCAACTGTCGGTCTTCGACGCGGGGCTCGGGGCGTTGGTTTTCGGCATGTTGGGCGCGAGCATGGAGCAGGCCCTTCGGGTCGGGCGCGCCCTCGCCAGGGCCGATCCTGCGCCGGAGCCCGCGTCCGGACTAGCCACTCCGCCGCTGAACCTGCGACGATGTCCGCCTCGTCCCGAAGCGCCGACGCGGTTCGGGAACCCCCGCTCTTAGAGTCTGACTCGTCCTGTTTGAATCGTCGGGGATTCCCAAGTGGTTTTGGTTCTAATTGACGCTGCTTGCCTGGGGTGGAGGCTGGCACAGATGGCGTTCGCCTGCCAATGCGCCACCGCCTCGCGCTCGAATTCGACGGTGTACCGTCACTTCGTCGTCGTGATCATCACACAGACACCTTCCTCGCCCTCTCAGGAGCGCTTCATGGGTGTCCACGCAACCGAGGGAAAATCAAATACGTGTCCCCTAGGGTATGTGGACACTTATCTGAGCCACAGGACGACGGCGGCGATGGCGATGACCGCGCGGTAGTTTCGGGCGGTCTTTTCGTGACGGGTTGCGCCGCGGCGGAACGGCCTGAGCGTGCTGAAGCAGCATTCGACGCGGTGACGCCCGGCGTAGAGGTGCTTGTCGAGCGGGTCTTTCCTCGTTCGCGAGGGATTGCTGGGGATGACCGCGACCGCACCCTTTTTGGCGATCTCGCGGACATGGTCGGCGTCATAGGCGATGTCGGCCATGACGACCTCGGCGGGCAGGCCGTCGATCAGCGCTGCGGCTTGCGGCACGTCGCCCTTCCGGCGCGCCGTCAGCGCGAAGCGCACGGGGCAGCCCAGCCCGCACACCGCCAAATGGATCCTGGTGCTCAAGCCGCCGCGCGAACGCCCGATGGCTTGATCTTCAGACCCACTCTTTTCGCGCCCGCCGCGTGTTGGTGCGCGCGAACGACGGTCGAGTTGATGATCGGATACTCAAAGTCGGGATCGTCGGCCATGCCCATGAACTTGGCGATGCCACACGCCGTTCGCGCTCCACCGGCTGAACCGCCGAAAGACACTATTCCCGTCACCGAACACTTGCGGCAGATCGCGCCATGGTGAACCCGTCCGCACGCCACAACACGCCCTCGACGAACATCCGATTGCCGCGCCCGGTCGATCGCTTCTGGTCAGGTCGTCCGATGATCAACCCCGATATCCGTTCCCACTGCCTTTCGCACAGCACCAACCGGTCCAGCACACCTACGGCCGCCTCCCAACAAGCAGCCTTAAATTACAGCCCCGACGGAACGGGAATCCCAAGTGTCCAGACACCCTAGGGCAATTTCCTTTCAGTATGCATTGTACCCGGCGGCGGCGAAGTCGTTGGCGCGTTCGCCGGGGGTGAAGGTGTCGATGGCTTGGCCGATGGCGCTTCAGAGGTCGTTGCCGGTTCGCGCGGCTGCCTTGCGGAGCAGCGCCTTGAGTTTTGCAAAGACGTTCTCGATGGGATGATGTCGGGGCTGTAGGGCGGGAGAAAAAGCAGCCGCGCGCCCTTGGCCCGCTCGCGCAAATCCATCGACAACGGCTTCCCCATCGTGCCCAGCCTCCCGTCGCCGGTGCCAAGTCTGAATCAGACTTGGCACCGCTTGGGAATCCCCCACCGATTCACGCCGCCCGAAAATTGCTCTAGGCTGGTCGCGTGTCCGCTCCCGTTACCGTGTTGATCCCCGCGTACAACGCCGCCGCGACGCTGGCGCGCGCGCTGGATTCGGTGATGGCGCAGACCGTGCGGCCGGAGGCGATCCTGGTGGTGGACGATGGATCGGGCGACTCGACCGCCGCAATCGCAGCCGCGCATCCGGCTGGCGCGCGGGTGATCCGACACGCGGGTAATCGAGGGTCCTCCGCCGCGCTGACGACTGCGCTGGAGGCGGCCGGGACCGATCTGGTGGCTTTCCTCGACGCGGACGACGAGTGGCTGCCGGGCAAGCTCGCGGCCCAGACGGCGGCGCTATCGGCGGAGGCGAGCCTGGTTGCGACGGGGTTCGTGTTCGTGGGCGCGGATGGGCGCGAGGTTTGGACCTATGGTGAGGAGCCTGCCGCGCGGGAGGGAGTAGCGTTCTGGAAGACGCTGCTGGAACATTCGATGATCGCTAAGCCAACGGTGCTGACGCGGCGATCGGCGATCGTGCGCGTGGGTGGGTTCGATCCCGCGCTGGCGGTGGCGGAGGACCAGGATCTGTGGATCCGCCTCGCGCATGACGGGCCGGTGCGGTATCTGGCGCAGCCGATGGTGCGCGTGCACGACGCGCCCGCGAGCCTGATGAAGCGCCAGTCCTCGCCCGACCGCGATTTCGTGCTGCCGATGGTGGAACGCTATTTGGTGCGCTTCGCGGGCGAGCTTTCCCGCGCCGAGGTCCGGCAAATCCGGGCGCGGCGCTATGGGGCGGCAGCGCGCAATATGGTGGGAGCGGGGCGGGCGCTGGACGCGGTGGGCTACGCGCGGGTGGCGGTGGCGAACGGGGCGACTTCCGGGCCGCTGGTGGCGGCGGTGGGAAAGGCGGTGTTGCGCGGCGTTGCGCGCATGGGCGGATCGACAGCCTCGCGCACGCAGTGAGCGGCGCCCGCCTTGCCCGCCAAATCCCCGGTTCGCCGCGCGCGGTATGCGCGCGGCGAACCAGTCGGCCTGCTACCTCCAGACTTGAACATACTCGCTGAACCCGGTCGCGCTCTGGCCGAGCGGCGAGAAGGTCCCGACCGCCGCCTTGCCCCCGGCCTGCACCGCGACCCCAGCCAACGGATAATCACCGAACTGCGACGGCAGTGGTAGCGCCGCCGCCGACCCCCATGGAGCCCCCGTCGCCGGACGCACGCTCGCGCGACCATCATACTTGTAGGTGCCGTCGGTCGAGAACCAGGACATCACCGCACGGCCGTCGGGCGCGACCGCGAATTGAAGATCCTGCCCCATCAGCTTGCTCGCCGGCTCGAGCAGCTTGGGCGCGGTCCAGCGACTGGTCGCGAGGTCGCCGTCCACCGCCGCCACTGGTCCGCCGCCCGGCAGCTCGCGCAGCACCGCGATCGTTGCGTGGCCTGCGCTGTCCGTGCCGATGCCCCCCGCAATCCCATAGCCGATGAACACGGTCGACGGACCCGCCCACGCCGCTCCGACGGCGGGCTGCGTGTAGGCGACCACCTGATTCTGGCTGGAATAGCTTTCGCTGGTCACGCCCACACGGCCCTGATCGTCAATCGCCACGCGCCCCGAGACTCCGGAGTAGCTGGAAACGCCCAGCTGTGGCGAGGCGACCCACGCGCCGCTACCCGGAACCAGGCGCGACACGTGAAGCGCGTAGTTGGACGGGCGGCACCGGCTCGGTCCGCAGTTCTCGTCGAAGCTCTCCCAAGATACGACAACCGTGCCTCCTGCATTGATCGCGACGTCTTCGAGCCCGATCTGCTTGCCTGGAGCCGTCGCCGCGTCGCTTGGCGACCACGCGCCCGCAGCTTTGCGTACCGCTGTCTTGAGCCGGACCGGGTAGCGACTGTCGGCCTCGCTCCATACGAGCACGAGATCGCCGTTGGCGTTGCCCGCGAGCCGGTAGGAAATACCGTGATAGTTCGACGGAAATGCCAGCTTGGTCGTCAGCACCACCGGCGCCGTCCACCGTCCGTTGATCCTGTCCGACGTTAGCAGCCGGCCCGCGCTGCCGCCCCACACCGCGGTCGCGACGCCGTTCGGCGCGAAGCGGATCTTGGGTTCCTGAAACGAGCTGTCGGTCGCGATCGTCTCGGTCGGTCCCCAGTGCCCGAGCGTGTCGCGCTGGCGTGTGACCAGCTGTTCGCCGCATGACGCGCAGCTGCCGTTCTGCGTCCAGGCCGCGACGACAAGGCCATCGGCGCGCGTCGCGATATCACCGCCGGTCCGGTCCGACGGGCCGAGATTGAAGGGTGCCTGCCAGGCTGCAGACGCGTGCGTGGCGGACAGCGTGCCGACCGCGAGCAGTGCAAGTTTTGCAGCACGCCGTAACAGGGCGGCGGCTTTCAGGGGGGGGCTCATCTGTTACTCTCCAGCGAATGAACTTTGTCTCAGCCTTGAAGACTTCGCCGCGTCCTCACACCCCAGCCATCGATGAAGCGGCAAAACGACACGGATCGAAGTAGGTGAAAATGGCCGTGTACCTTTGGCGAACTCTCCGCTGGGTTTGGACGGTTTCGCATGACAATTTAAATTTTGCCGCTCTCTAACTCCGATTCCGTCGAAGTGGTGGACGTACGCCCCGTGGCTAACGCCGATGCGGACGCCTCATTTCGTGTCGGTCTTCCGTCTGGTGCGCACGCGCGCTAAACGACTTGATGGACCAGATTGTCATCCATGGGGGTCGCCCGCTCTCGGGCACGCTCCGTATCTCGGGCGCGAAGAATGCGGCGCTCGCGCTCCTGCCTGCCGCGTTGCTGACCGACGAGCCGTTGACGCTTCGCAACCTGCCGCGCCTGGCGGACGTCGATACGTGCGGGCATCTGCTCAACCATCTGGGGGTCTCGACCGCGATCGAAGGCGCGCGGCCCGAGGACATGGGCCGCGTGATGACGCTCAAAGCCGGGCGGATCACGTCGACCACCGCGCCTTACGATATCGTGCGCAAGATGCGCGCGAGCGTGCTGGTGCTGGGGCCGATGCTCGCGCGCGAGGGGCGGGCGACGGTGAGCCAGCCGGGCGGGTGCGCGATCGGCAATCGCCCCATCGATCTGCACCTGAAGGGGCTGGAGGCGCTGGGGGCGGAGATCGAGCTTTCGGCGGGCTATGTGCGCGCGACCGCGCCCGGGGGTCGGCTGCGCGGCGGCAAGTTCACCTTTCCCCTGGTCAGCGTCGGCGCGACCGAGAATGTGCTGATGGCGGCCACGCTATGCCAAGGGCGCAGCGTGCTCGACAATGCGGCACGCGAGCCCGAGATCGTCGATCTGGCACAGTGCCTGAACGCGATGGGCGCGCGGATCGAGGGTGTGGGGACCGAGCGGCTGGTGGTGGACGGGGTCGATCGGCTGCACGGCGCGACCTATGCAGTCATGGCGGACCGGATCGAGGCGGGAAGCTATGCCTGCGCGGCGGCGATCACCGGCGGCGAGATCGAGCTGGTGGGGGCGCGGCGCGAGTCGCTTGGCGCGACGTGCGTGGCGCTGGAGGCGGCGGGGGTGGCGATGACCGAGACGCCGCGCGGTGTCCGGGTGGCACGGCGGAACGGACTGCACGGCATCGATCTGACGACGCAGCCTTACCCCGGCTTTGCGACCGACATGCAGGCGCAGTTCATGGCGCTGCTGGCGTTGGCAATGGGGGCGAGCACGCTGACCGAGACGATTTTCGAAAACCGTTACATGCACGTGCCCGAACTCGCGCGGATGGGGGCGGATATCACCGTGCGTGGGCGCGCGGCGGTGGTGCGCGGGGTGGACGCGCTGGTGGGCGCGCCGGTGATGGCAACCGATCTGCGCGCGAGCATGAGCCTGGTGATCGCGGGGTTGGCTGCGCGCGGCGAGACGGTGGTGAGCCGGGTGTACCATCTCGACCGGGGCTATGAACGGCTGGAGGAGAAGCTGCAGGGCGTGGGTGCCGAGATCGAGCGGCGGGGGGACTGATGGCGGCGGAGAAGTTCGAGCGGCATCGGCAGCCGTGGACGACCGACGAGGTTCAGAAGCTGCACATGCTGGCGAAGAAGGGCATGGCGCTCAAAGCGATCGCGAAGGCGCTGACGCGTAGTGAAGAGTCGGTGAAAGACCGGGCGAAGTCGGACGGGCTGGGGATCGCGAAGCTACGCTGAGCGGATATGCGCCAAGCCGGGCCAGCATGGGCCGGTCCGGGCAGGGAAGTGGGATCGGCCCTGCCCCGTCCGTCCGGGGTGAGCCGTTGCGCGCGCGCTTGGGGTCCGATGCGGACGCGCGGGTGGGATCGACCGTGTAGCGGCCTGCCCCGAGGAGTTCGCGACGACGCGAGCGCGAAACGCGCGCGCAGACGTACAGTGTCGCGAGCCGGGGTGTCCCCGCCCGCGCAATCCTGGCCACTCCCACATCGCTTGCCTTGCGACCGAACACGCGCTGCGGAGCGGTGAGCAGATGGACTGGATTTGCCTAGTTTGTTTGTTCGGTCAAATTAGATGAGGTTGTTCTGAACCTGTCCACTGGCGTCTTCCGTTCGCACGATAGACTTACCTGCTTGCTTGGCATCTGAGCGCGATCACGACGGGAGATGTCGGTCGCGCCCGGGACGGCCAGTGGGAAGTGCGCTTCGGGTTGCGGGGTGGGTACGTGGAGGAGGGAGGCTAGCTGGGTACCCGCTTGCGCGGGGATGATGGGTGAGAAGCCGGGTGTGCGCCTCGGAGGCAGTTGGGTCTCCGATTGCAAGGGGATGCCGGGTGGGGTTCAGGCGATCTCGCGCCAAGCGCTGGCGATTTCGGCGAGGGTTTCGGCCGCAATGCGGCACTGGTCCGCGTCGTTCTTCGCGCCCGCGCGCAGGATGCGGGCTCGGACAAAGGCGTAGACGGTCGCGAGACTGCGCGCGATCTCGCCGCCCTTTTCGTGATCGAGGCTGGCGTCGAGCGCGGCGACCAGCGTGGCGGCGTGGCTGAGGTGGCGCGATTTGGCCGCGAGGTCCCCCGCCTCGATCGCGCGGCGTCCGCGCGCGAGATCGGCGAGCGCTTCCTCGAACAGGATCGTGATCAGCTGGTGCGGATCGGCGGTGGAGACGCGGTTGGTGGTCGAGATCTGGGTGTAGGCGCGGGCGGCTGCCATCATGGGATTGTGCTCCGGGGAGGGGTCAGGCGGTGACGGCGGACGAGCCGTTTCGGGTGTTGGTCCATGCGTTGATCTGCTGTGTCAGGAACGAACTGGTGGACTTGTACGCGGCGACGGCGGTGTTCATCGCAGCGAACTGCGCGCTCAGCCGATTGCTGTAGGCGGTGATACGCGTATCGAGCGCGGCGGTGTCGGCGGTGATCGTGGTCTGGTCGGAGCGAAGGCGCGCAGCGTAAGTGGTGAAGCCGCCCTGCGTGCCCGTCAGCGCGTTGCGAAGGGCCTTGATCGTGCCGTTGATGCCGGTGTCGGCGGACGGGGTGCCGGCGGCGGCGGGCGGCGGACCGGCGAACAGCTGCTGGATCTGGCCGGTGTCGGCGGCGGTGGCGGCGGTGAGCGCAGCGTCATCGATCGTCAGGCTGCCGTCACGCCCGGTCTGGACGCCGAGCGCGGCGAGGCTGGTACCGCCGCCGACGCGCGAGGTGAGCCCGGAGAGCTGTGAGCGGAGCGACTGGATGATGCTCTGGCCGTAGAGCGGTCCGGCGCTGCCGGTCGCGTTGCCCGCTGCTGTATCGGTGTTGAGGAGCGCGGTGATCGAATTGTAGGCGGACACGAAAACCTTGACGGCGGCTTTGAGCAGCGCCGGATCGCGCGCCGAGGAGACGCTGACGGGGATGCTGGGCTGCGCGGCGGTGAGCGTGAAGGTGTAGCCGGCGACCGCGTCGGCGACGCGGTTGGTCGAGCGCTCGACCGCGACGCCGTCGATCGTGAATTTGGCATTCACGGCTTCGGACGCGAGCGCGGAGCCGGTCTGGCCTGGCGCGAAGGCGAGCGCGGACAGGCTGGCGCTATCGGGGTTGGAAGGTGCGTCGGTGCTGGTGAGCGTGAAGCCGCTCGCGCTGCCGGTGGGGCCTTTCAGAACGAGGCGCGCGCCCTGGCCGTCGTTGAGGATGCTCGCGGTGACGCCGGTCTGGGCTTTGTTGATCGCGTCGCGCACGCCGGCCAGGCTGTCGTTACCCGGGCCGATAGTGATCGTGAGCGGGGGCTGGGTGCCTGCAGTGAAGCCCGTGGGCGTGCCCGCACTGGCGGTGAGCGTGCCGAGCGTGAGCGTGAGCGTGCCTTGCCCAACGGGCGTGGTCGCGCTCGCGATGCGGGGCGAGACGATGGTTTGGGCGGACGCGAGCTGGTTGACCGTGATCGTCGCGCCGAACGGTTGCGCGTTATGCGCGGCGGGATCGAACGCGACCGAGACGATGCTGGTGTCGGTGCTGGCGGGCTGCGCGCCCAGTGTCGTGTCCGCGCTCAGCGCGTCTAGCGCGGCAACGAAGCCGTCGAGCCCCGCGCGGACCTGCGCGAGCGCGCTGACCTGCGCGCCGTTGCTTTGCGTGCGCCTTTGCAGCGCAAAATCGGCCGACGCGCGGCTCGCGGCGGCGAGTGAGGTGACGAGCGCGGCGGTATCGATGCCTGAACCCGCCGAAAGCGTGTTCAGGATTGATGCGCCGGGATTGCTCGCGAAGGGGCTAGTTGCGGTTGCAGCGGCGGTTGTGGCGGTGACCATCAGATGTGCTCCGGTGTGGGCGGACTATCGGTTTGGGAGACGGCTTCGATGTTCATGGCTTTAGCGCGCCCTGCGGCCATGTTCGTCGAAGCGCGCGGTGGGCGGCACCTCGATGTGCGGCGCGCGCGGACGCTGGCCCTGTGCGCGATCGAGGTTGAAGACAAAGGCGAGCACGGCGGCGACGGCGGCGTAGAGATCGGCGTCGATCTCGCCGCCCTCGCGCCCGGTGAAATAGAGCGCGCGCGCGAGTTCGGGAAATTCGAGCACGGGGAGCGCGTGTTCGGCAGCGGCCGCGCGGATCGCGGCGGCGATCGCCCCGCGCCCGCGCGCGACCACGATGGGCGCGCGGTCCTCGGCGCGGCGATAGCGCAGCGCGACCGCGAAGTGGGTGGGGTTGGTGAGGACGACGTGCGCGGTGGCGACCGCGGCGGCGGCGGGACCTCGCCGCGCCTCGCGCATCCGGCGGCGCTGCGCGCCCTTGGTCTCGGGATTGCCGTCCTGTTCCTTCGCTTCGTCGCGGATTTCCTGCTTGGTCATCCTGAGCTTTTTCAGGAACGTCATCAGCGCGAGCGGGCTGTCGACGATCGCGATCAGGCCGAGCCCGAGCGCGAGGTGGAGCAGGAGGCCCGAGACGCGCGGGCCGACGGCTTGCGCGGCGGTGTGGATGTCGGTGTAGGCGAGCGGGGCGAGATCGGCGATCATCGGGCGGATCGAGAGGAAGGCGACCGCGCCCACCACGATGAGCTTGAGCAGGCCCTTGCCGAGTTCGGCGAGACCGTGCGGACCCAAGATGCGCGCGAGGCCCGCGAACGGATCGAGTTTGCCCGGGTTGGGCGCGATCGCCGCTAAACGGAATTGGCCGCCGCCGAGCAATGTGCCCGAGAGGATCGCGGCGGCGCAGCAGACCGCGAGCAGCGAGGCGAGCGGCAGCGCAAGCGGGGCGGCGACGCGCAGGATGGCGCGGCCGGGCTCGAAATCCTGGGTGGGGGTGAGCGCGAGGCCGCGCGCCAGCGCCAGCGCGCAGCCTTGCGCGAGCGCCTGCCCGGCGAGCGCGAGATAGGCCGCGCCGCCCAGCATGACGAGCGCGGGGCCGAGTTCGCGGGTTTGCGGGCGCTCGCCCTTGTCGGCGGCGTCCTTGCGGCGCTTGTCGGTTGGCGCTTCGGTCTTGTCGCCGCCTTCGCTCATGTCAGCCGGCCAGTCGCTGGGCGATGTCGAGCGAGCGGCCGACGATCGCGGTCATCAGCTCGACGAGCGCGGGAAAGGCGAGTGCGAGCATCGCCATCGCGGCGAGCACCGAGACCGGCAGGCCGATCGCGAAAATGTTGAGCTGGGGGGCGGCGCGGGTCAGCACGCCCAGGCTGATGTTGACGCACAGTAGCGCGACCGAAATCGGTAGCGCGATCAGCAGGCCGCCCTCGAACACGAAGCCGCCGAAGCGCGCGAGGTCGCGCAGATGCGCCGCCGAGGGGAGCGCGTCGCCCGGCGGGAGCGCGGTGTAGCTGCGCATACGATCTCGAGAAATCGCAGGTGGCCGTCGAAGGCGAGGAAGAGCAGCGTGAGCAGCAGCGACAGGAACTGGCCGATCGCCGGGCTGGCAATGCCCGACTGCGGATCGGCGAACGCCGCGAAGCCGAGACCCGCTCCCGCCGAAATCTGCTCGCCCGCCACCATCGCGCTGCGAAGGCGAGCTGGAGGACGAAGCCGAGCATTAGGCCGACGGTGACCTCGGACACCGCAGCGACGAGGCCCGCCGCCGTGAGGAGATCGATGCCGGGCAGCGGCCGGGTGGTGACGACCGCGACCGCGATCGCCGCCGCCAGCAGGATCCGCAGCTGCACCGGGATCGACATGTGCGAGAAAATGGGCGCGGTGACGAACGCGCCGCCGACGCGCAGCATCGCGAAGAGCATGGCCGCGAGGAAACGCTCGGGGTTGGCGAGCAGCATGTCGCTCATCGCGCGCTACTCATCGCGCCATGTCCGGGATGCGCTCGAAGATTTCGGTGAAGAAGTCGGTGAGCAGCCGGACCATCACCGCGCCGAACAGGCCGAGGCACGCGAGCGTGACGAGCAGCTTGGGGACGAAGGCGAGCGTCGCCTCGTTGATCGACGTCGCGGCCTGGACCATGCCGATGATCAGGCCGACGACCAGCGCGGGCAGGATGACGGGCGTGATGGTGAGCACGAGCACCCAGAGCGCGTGCTGGGCCAAGGGGATCAGGTCGTCCGGGTTCATGCCGCCACCTGCTGGAAGCTTGCAGCGAGGCTGCCCATGGTGAGCGCCCAGCCGTCCACCAGGACGAAGAGCAGCAGCTTGACGGGGAGCGAGATGAGCGTGGGCGAGAGCATCATCATGCCGAGCGCCATCAGCACCGACGCGACGACGAGATCGATCACCAGGAACGGCAGGAACAGCATGAAGCCGATCTGAAACGCGGTCTTGAGTTCGGATGTGACGTAGGCGGGAAGCAGGACCGAGAAGGGCACGTCGGCGGGGGTCGCGAATTTGGGCGCGTGCGCCATGTCCGCGAAGAGTTTCAGATCGCGCGTGCGCGTCTGCGCGATCATGAAGCGGTGCAGGATCGCGCCGCCGCGGTCGAGCGCGGGGGCGAGCGCGAGCTGGCCCCGGCTGTAGGGGGTCACCGCCTCGGCGTTCACGCGGGTGAGCGTGGGCGACATGACGAAGAAGGTAAGGAAGAGCGACAGGCCGACCAACACCTGATTGGGCGGCGACTGGGTAAGACCGAGCGCCTGACGCAGGATCGCGAGCACGATGATGATGCGCGTGAACGCGGTCATCATCAGCAGCATCGAGGGCAGGACCGCGAGCAGCCCCATGAGGATGAGGAGTTGGAGCGGGAGCGAGAGCGGATCGCCGGCGTGGCCTGCGCCGGTGCCTTGCGAGAGCGCGCGGGTCGCGAGATCGAACGCGCCCGAGGCCTGCGCGTGGGCGGCGTGGGGCAGCGCGAGCGCGAGTGCGAGCGCGAGTGCGAGGGCGATCAGCGCCGCAAGCGCGAGCGCGAGCGGCCCGCCTGTCCAACCGCGCCCAGGCCCGCGCCCAGGCCCGCGCGACGAGCGCTCGCGGAGGCTTAACGTCGTTTTTTCGCGAGGGGAGAGGTGGATGTCAGCGTGCATCGCGGGCCTCAAGCGACGTGTCGGCGAGCGTGGCGATGCCGGTCTTGCCGATCGCGAGCAGCAGGCGACGATCGGCGAACTCGACGACCGCGAGACGCGCGCCGGGGCCGATCAGCAGCGTCTCGGTCACGCGTGCGGCGCGGGGCGCGCGACTGGTGCCGGCGGGAGCGACGCCGAGGCCGAGGCCGAGGAAGCGCTTGGCCGCCCATAGGCCGACCACGATCAGCCCGCAAAGCAGCGGCAGCAGCAGCGCCAGCCGGGGGAAATAGGGGGCGAGGTTCATGGGCGTCCGCGCGCCGACGTATGAGCGCAAGTCACAGGCCGCGCAGCCGTTCGCCGGGTGTCACGACCTCGAGCACGCGCACGCCGAGCCGGTCTCCCACGGTCACCACCTCGCCCTTGGCGAGCAGGCGGCCGTTGGCGAGCACGTCGAGCATCTCGGACGCGTAGCGATCGAGTTCGACGACGCTGCCTTCGCTAAGCGCGAGCAGGTCGCGGATGGTGAGCGTGGTGCCGCCGACCTCGACCGAGAGGCGCACCTGCACGTCCTGCAGCAGCGCGAGGTTGACGGCACCGGGGGGGCGGGACCGGGTGTCCGCGGCCGGAGCGGGGGTAGTGGCGGTGTCCATGCGATCCTTGTCCATTCGGGGATGTCAGGCGGGGGTGGGCGCGCGCCGATCGGGCGTGATGGGGCCGTTAAGGCGGATTGCGGCGAGCCCGCGCTGGTCGCCGAGCACGCCCGAGCCGATTTCGGTCCGGCCGCGAGCAGGCGGATGTCGGTGCTGACGTGGATGGGCAGCGTGTCGCCGGGCTGCAGCCGCACGAGATCGCCGAGCGCGCTCGACGGTTCGGCGAGGACCGCGCGCAGCGGAATGCCGATGTCGAGCAGCGCGGTCGCGAGCCGATGGCGCCAGTCCGCGCTGCCGTCGACCCGCTCGGCGTGCACCTTCGAGCGCAGCGCGGGCAGCAGCGGTTTGAGCATCTGGACGGGGTAGAGCACGTCGATCGCGCACTCCTCCTCGTTCAGTTCGACCGTGAAGGGGCAGAGCAGCACGGTGTCGTCGGTCTCGAGGAACATCGCGAGTTGCGGGTTCGCTTCCGTGCCGACATGGGTGAAACGCAGGGGGGTGACATCCTCCCACGCGCGCGCGAGCCCGGTGCACATGCCTTCGACGAGGCGCTGGATGACGCGCTCCTCGGTGGGCGTGAACTCGGCCTGCTCGCGCCCGGCCGGACGGGCCTTGCCGCCGAAGAAGCCGTCGACGAGCGCTGAGACGAGGCCGGGCGGAAGGGCGATCAGCAGGTTGCCGCGCAGCGGCTCGGCGCGCACGATATTGAAGCAGACGAGTTCGCCCTGCTTGCCCGAGACATAATCGTCATACGCGCGGCTCTCGATGCGACCGAGCATGACCTTGGGCTGGTAGCGTAGCAGCGGTAGGAAGGCGCGGCGGAGCGCGCGCGCGAAACGTTCGTGGAGCAGGCCGAGCGCGCCCAACTCGCCGCCAAGCTGCGGCGCTGCGGCACCGAAGACGTGCGGGCGCGGCGGGATGGCGGCGTGGGCGGGTTTGGGCGCGGGAAAATCGGCGGGCACCGTGGCGACGAGCGCATCGATCTCGGCGCCGGACAGGGTGGCGTTGCTCACTGAATAACGAGCCCGGTCAGATAGACGTCGCTGATGCCGCCGAAGCCTTCCTTGTCGGCGAGCACGCGGTTGATCGCGGCGCGCAGCTTCGTCTGGAGCGCGGCACGGCCGGGGATCGTCGCGATCTCGGTCTCGTTCTCCTGCGCGAGCACCGCGAGCACCGCGAGCACCGCCGAGCGGACGGCGATCTCGTGCGTCGTCACGTGGGTGAGATTGATCGGATCGCGGATCGTGGCGACGCCGATCTCGACCTGGACGAAATGCGGCGAGCCCTGGAGGTTGGTGGTGAACGCGCCCTCGATCTTGAGATAGCTCGTCGTGTAACGCGGGTGCGCGGGATCGGATTGGGGATCGATGTTGAGCTTGGAGCCGGGAGGGGGGGCAGGCTTGGACGCGAGCGCGCTGCCGATCAGCCCCTGGCTCCACGCGTAATAACCGCCGCCGCCCGCGACCAGTAGGACAACGGGGATGAGGAGCAGCAGGCGCTTGGCGCCGCGCTTCTTCGGGGCGGGTGCGTCCGTGACGGGCGCGGCTTCGGCGGTGGCGTCAGGCGTAGACATCGACGTGGCCTTCATGTCCGGCGGTAATCGGAGCGGGTGGCGCCGCGTTCAGCGCGGTCGTGCCCGCTGTCGGGGCCGGGGCCGGGTCGGGGCTGCGTCCGAGCCGTGCGGCTGCGTTTGCGCGCGCGGATCGCCGCCGGGTTGGCCGAGCGCCACCTCGAGCCCGGCGAGCTGCAACCCCGCACGGTCGAGCGCGTGGGCGAGATCGTCGGCGGCGTTGCTCAGCGCATCGTGCGCCTGCGCGGTGGTCGCGGTCAGCGTGAGGTGGACATGCTCGCGGCGGAGTTCGAGCGCGACATCGAGTTCGCCCATCGTGGCGGGGCGCAGCCTGAGGCGCGCGGGCCGGGGTGCGATATCGGCGAGAGCCGCGAGATCGCGGGAGAGGGCGGGGACCCACAGCGCGGTAGGGCCGTCGAGCATGGCGGTGGACTCGAGCGTAGAGGACGAGGGCGCGATCGTTGCCGGGAGGGCCGCAGCGTCGGGGACCGCGGGCGCGCGATCGGGGAACGCCGGCGCGAGCGAGAGCAAATCCGCAGCGAAGGCGATGGGCGTGGCGCTGGCGTTTGCGGCCATCGACGCACCGGGCGGCGTCGAGATCGGCTGCGAGGTTGGGGGCCGGGCGGCTGCGGGCTGCAAGGCCGCGTGTCGGACGAGGCGCGGCGCGAGAGGGAGGATTGCTGGATCGCGCGGGGAAGCAGGCGCGGTCGACTCGGCGGCGGTCGACGCATTGCCCCGTGCCGTATCCTTGCTCGAGGGCAAGGCGAGCGGGCGAAGTCGGGCGCGCAGGTCGGTCGCCGGCTGGTTCGTCGTCACATCCCGAAGGGGCCTGCGGGGTACGCCGGATTGGCCGATCACGGGTGCCGGCGCATCGAGCGTGGTTGAGATCGCCGGTCGGTCGATTGGGGCGAACGAAGCGGCGGTTTCGACCTCCGCCGCGACCCGGGATGGCGGGGGTAGTGGCGGCGGGTTGGCGATCCCGGTGGATGCGCGATCCGCGAGCGGATCGCTCGTGCCCGGACGATCGGACCGGACGGGCGTCAGGGGACGTGACCCCGGTGTCGCGCCGGCGCGGTCGGCCGAGGGTGCAAAGCTGGTGTTGGCTGCAGCGAGCGTTGGTGACTGGAGTACCGGGATCCCGGTCGGCACGACCGCTGGCACGACCGCTGGCACGGCACGAGCTTTTGTCCGCAGCGCGGCGCGGTGCGGCGCGCTTCCGCTGCTCGGTGGCTGATCGGGCTGCGCCGCGTCCGCGCGCGAGAGCGCGTCGGAACTCGCGGTAGCCGGATCGCATGCGTCGGGTCCGGTCAGCAGACCAGCGGGTGGGATCCCGGCTTGGCGCGACAGCGAAACGGCGACGGGGGCGCTATCGCTCCGCGCCACCGTTGGCGTCGGCGGCGCGAGTAGAAACGCTGCAAATCCTGAGGTCGCGGAGACGCCGCCCACGCGCGCGGGCGGTGGCTGGAGCGCGGGGACGCGCGTGGATGAGGCGGGTTGGATCGTCACCGATCGCGGGCTCCTGCGGGGGTACTGCCGAGATGGAGCAAGCCGCGTGCCAAACCGGAATAATGTTCGAGGCGACGCGTTTCGAGCGCGCGGGCAAGCGCGGCGTCGCGCGCGCAGCGCAGCGTTTGCACCACATCGTGGCGCGCGCGCGTCAAGCGGCTGGCGCGTTCGGCGTCGGAAAGCTGACACTGGCTGCGCGCGAGCTGGTGCGCCGCGCGCACCTGGGCGGCGGCGAGCGCGGTGCGGACGTGGGCTTCGGACGCGAGCAGCGCGCCCGTGGTGGCCGCGCTCGCGCTCGCCGGGCCGCCGCCGCCGCCGCTCGTGCGTAGCGGCGCGACGCGCGCGAGCGTGGCCTCGGCACGCGCGGCTTCGGCACGCGCTTCGGCGAGTGCGCGGTCGGCGGCGCGCGCGTCGAGGCGGCGCAGGCTGGTGAGGCGCGCGAGACGATCGGTCATGGCGTGAACTCGGCGGTGAGGCGGGCGATGGTGGCGGCGAGCGGCGCGGTCTCGTGCTCGCCCTGCGCGAGGAAGGCGGCGACATCGGCGGCGCGCGCCATCGCCCGATCGAGATCGGCGTCCTGGCCGGGCTTGTAGGCGCCCATCGCGAGCAGGTCGCGGTTCTCCTCGGCGAGCGCAAAGTGGCGGCGGAGCGCGCGCGCGGCGGCGCGGTGCGATGGCGCGGCGATGTCCCCCATGCAGCGGCTGAGCGATTTCGACGGGTTCATGGCGGGATATTGACCGCGCTCCGCCAGCGCGCGGTCGAGCAGGATGTGGCCGTCGAGGATCGCGCGCGCGGCATCGACCACGGGGTCCGCGGCATCGTCGCCATCGGCGAGTACGGTATAGATTGCGGTGATCGCGCCGCCGGACGCGCGCGAGGCGCCCGCGCGTTCGACGAGGCGGCCGATGAGCGCGATCGCGGATGGTGGGTAGCCGCGCGCCGAGGCGGGTTCGCCGAGCGCGAGGCCCACCTCGCGCTGCGCATGGGCGACGCGGGTGAGGCTGTCGAAGAGGAGGAGCACGTGCTGCCCCTGGTCGCGGAAGTGTTCGGCGATCGCGGTCGCGCGCATCGCGCCCCGGATGCGCAGCACGGGCGGATGGCTTGCGGGCACCGCGACGACGGTGGCGCGCGCGCGGCCTTCGAGCGGGAGCTTGGTCTCGAGGAAATCGGCGACCTCGCGGCCGCGTTCGCCGATCAGGGCGACGACGATGCGGTCGGCGTCGGCCGCGCGCGAGATCATGCCGGTTAGGACCGATTTGCCGACCCCGCTGCCCGCGATCAGCCCGATGCGCTGGCCGCGTCCGAGCGTCGCGAGCGCGTCGATCGCGCGGACACCCGTGCTGATGGGAGTGCGCACCAGATCGCGGTCGAGCGGGCCGGGATCGGCGGGCCCAGCGAGGGGCAAGAGCGTGTCGGCGTGGACCGGGCCAAGCCCGTCGATCGGCTGGCCGACGCCGTCGATCACACGGCCGCCAAGCGCGTTTCCCACGCGCACCAGCATGCCGCCAGAGCCGCCGCGCACGCGCGCGCCGGGCTGGAGATCGGTCGAGTGCGCATAGGCCATGAGCAGCAGCCGGTCGCCGCGGAAGCCGACGACCTCGGCGTCGATGCTCGTGCCGCGCGCGGTGGTGACCTTGCAGACCGCGCCGACCGCGACGTCGATGCCGACGGCCTCGAGCATGAGGCCGTCATAGCCGACGAGCGTGCCCGACGCGCGCGGGGCGAGGGAAGGGCGCGCGTGGCCGAAGGCGCGCGCGCTGGCGGTGAGGACGCGGTGGCGGCGGCGTGGGGGGCGAGTGCGGGCGCGGGCGCGGGGATCATCCGTGCGCCGCGCGTTGGTCCAGCAGCGGGGCGAGCCGCGCGAGCCGCTCCGCGATGCTGTCGTCGACCCGCGACTCGCGCGTGGTGACGCGCAGTGCGCCGTGCGCGAGCGTTGGATCGGGGACGATGCTCAAATCGGCGCGCGCGAGCGTGGGGGCGAGCGCGGCGGCGTCGGCGGGGGCGAGCCATAAAGTGGCGGGCGTGGAGCGTGCGGCGAGCAGGACGAGCGCGCGCTCGATCCGGGTTTCGAGGCCGAGCGTGGCCAGCGCGGGCTTCTCCTCCAGCAGCGCGGCCAGGAGCGCGACGATCGTGGTCGCGAGTTCGCCCGCAAGCTCGGCGGGATCGAAGGCTCGCGCGTCCGCGAGCGCAGCGGAGAGCGTGCGCAGCTCGTCGAGCGCGATCCCGTGCGCAGCGTGCGCGTGGCGTTCGCCCTCGTCGACACCGGCGGCAAAACCGTCCGCGCGGGCGCTCGCGAGCGCGGCGTCGAGCTCGGCGCTCTCTTCCTCTGCGGTGCGCGTGCGCGGCCCGGGGTCGGCGGGCTCGGAAACCTCCGCGCTCCGCCCGGCTTGCGCCCAGGGAGATTGGCCGGACCCGTCGCGTGGAGCAAAACCATGGCCCGGGCCGTCCTTGGATGCGGCGTTGAAGGAGGATCGAAGGTGCGCGAGGATGAGCGGCAGCGCGCCCGCGGGCACGGCGCTGGCCAGCGGGGCGGTGGTGCGCGCGATCATACGAAATCATCTCCCCGAACACTCAGTACGATGGTCCCGGCTTCCGCGAGCGCGCGCGCTTTGGTCAGGATCTGCTTTTGCGCGTCCTGCACTTCGGACAGGCGCACGGGACCGAGCGATTCCATCTCGCCCACCACCACCTGCGCGGCGCGCGCGGTCATGCCCGCGAGCATCTTGGCGCGAAGCCGCTCGTCCGCGCCCTTGAGTGCAACGACGAGCACGTCCGATTCGACCGTGCGCATCAGGGTCTGCAAAGACTTGTCGTCGACCGCGTGCAGATGCTCGAAGGTGAGCATGTTGTTCTGGATCGCTTGGCCGATATCCTCGTCTTCCTCGAACAGCGCGCGCACGATGCGTTGCTCGGTGGTCGAGCGCGTGTAATTCATGATCTTGGCCGCGACCTTCACCCCCCCGACGCTCGAGGTGCGCAGCGATCGGCTGGCGCTGAATTGCTGCTGGAGGACGCGTTCGAGTTCGCCGATCGCCTCGGGCGGGATCGCTTCCAAGGTGGCGACGCGCATGATCACGTCCGCCTGGCGGGCCTCGGGCAGGAGTTCGACGACTTCGCCCGCGAGTTCGGGGCTGAGGAAGCCGAGGACGGCGGCGATGATCTGCGGATGCTCGCCCGCGACCAGATCGCCGATTGCGCGCGCGTCCATCCACTGGAGGACCTCGATGCCGTCGTTGCTCGCGGTGGGCGTGATCCGCGCGAGGACGGCTGCCGCACGCCCTTCGCCGAGCGCGCGGGTGAAGACCGTGCGGACATAGGCGTCCGCGCCGAGCCCGACGCCGGTCAGCGCCTTGGCATGCGCGATGAATTCGTCGAGCACTTCGCCCACGGTCTCCTGGCTGACGTCCGCGAACAGTGCGCCCGGCTTTAGTGGCTTCGTTGTCAAAGGCGCGGATCGAACGCCGATTCAGCGCTTCTCCCGTGCGGAGATTCATACCGGCCGAAGCCTGAACAGCCGCATGAACGCGCGTCTTGTAATCCGTGGTGGCGATCGGACCGGCGGAGCGAAGCCGATCGCGCCTGCTGTGCGCGACCGCGTTGCGATGTAACCAGCGAGCATAGGCCTGCGCGGTTACGATGCCGTCGAGAAACGCCGGGAACAGATCCTTGGCAGACGGCATCGCTCAATCTCCCGTTCTGATCCGCTCCACCAGCTGGCTCACCGTCGGCACGAACCCGTTCGAATAAAACGGGTCCTTCGCGAACCGATAAGCGCTATGTCCCGCGAACATCAGGTTGTTCTCGATCGATCCGCCATGCGCGATGTCCTGCAGCGTTTTTTGAATGCAGAAGCTGCGCGGATCCGCCAAGCGCCCTGTCGTGTGATCGTCGTAATCCTTCCACGCGCTAAAGCCGCAGTGCGAGAGGCAGCCCATGCAGTCCGCCTGGTCCTTGCGAATCGCTGATTTGTCCTCGGCGGTCACGTAGACGAGCGTGTTGTCGGGCGTCTTCAGCGCTTCGGTGTAGCCCAGCCCCGCCCATTCGCGCGCGCGCAGCAGGTCGTTCCTCGTCACCCAATATTGCTTGCCGCGCCCGACGCCGACGTCGAGATCGAACACATGGTCGCCCGCCGAGGTCTCGCTGAACGCGATCTGGCGTTCGCTGCGGGCCTCGAGCACGCGCAGGAACGCGTTCTTGACCGCACTGGAGTAAAAACCCGTCGGCGAGAATTTATGCAGCAGGATGTCGCCTTCGCCAAGCTTGGTCAGCTCGGCCTTCCAGCTACCCGGAATTGGCGATTCGCGCGTCAGCAGCGGCCGCGTGCCGAACTGGAACGCGATCGCGCCCAGTTCGGGGTTGCCGATCCAGTCCGCCCACTCCCTCAGGCACCAGACGCCGCCCGCCATGATGATCGGTACCTCGTCCGAGATGCCGACCTCGCGCATCGTGCGGCGTAGGTCCGCCACGCGCGGGTAAGGGGCTTGGGGCACGCGCGGGTCCTCCGCGTTGGAGAGGCCGTTATGCCCACCCGCGAGCCACGGGTCCTCGTACACCACCGCGCCCAGCCACTCGGCTGCCTTGCAGTAGGCGCGCTTCCACAATGCCTTGAACGCGCGCGCGCTGCTGATGATCGGGTAATAATAAACCTGGTTGCGCGCTGCGATCTCGCTCAACTTGTACGGCATCCCCGCCCCGCAGGTGACGCCGTGCACCAGCCCACGCGCGCCTTCGAGCACGCCCTCGAGCACGCGCTGCGCCCCGCCCATCTCCCAGAGCACGTTGATGTTGATCGCGCCCTTGCCCGCCGCGATCTCCCAGGCGCGCTTCACCTGCTCGACCGCGCCATCGATCGCGTAGCGCACCAGCTCCTCATGCCGCGCGACGCGCGTGCGGCCGTGATAGATCTGCGGGAGGGGCGCTCCCAGTTCGTCATACGTATCCGCGTTGACCGCAGAAACCGTGCCGATCCCGCCAGCGGCCGCCCACGCGCCGCTCGAACGGTAGTTGGTGGCGCTGACGCCCTTCCCCCCCTCGATCAATGGCCATACCTCACGGCCGCCGATCGTCATCGCCTCAATCATCTGCTCTCCTGGTGTGACGGTCTGCCACAATTCGAACATATATAGCACTGTCCAGACGCAAATGGGAGTGCAACCGTTTTGAATGGTAACCACGCCTGCGGCTTGCGACGGCTCGGGACGGGGCGCATAGCCCGGCCAACCTGAACCGCTGGCGAGCAACTCTTGGATTCGACAAATTCGTACGCCCACGCCTTCGCCACCGCGCTGATCCACGGTGCCGCGCCCGGCGAGATCGAGGGGCTGACGCCCGAGCACACGCACGCGCTGGCCCTTCTCGCCGCCACCGCCGCCGCGCGGCGCGTGCCCGGGCAGCCTACGATCCAGTTGGAACGCCAAGGCGATGGCGGCACGCCCACACGCCAGATGACGCTGGTGATCGTCAACGACGATATGCCCTTCCTCGTCGATTCGCTCGGGCTCGCGGTCACCAACGCGGGCCTCGGATCGCGTCGCCTGTTGCATCCCATCATCGATGTTGCGCGCGACGCGGATGGGCAGTTGATTGCCCCACCTTTGCCCGCCAGTGGTCCCGCGCCCCCGCCCGGTCATCGTCGCGAATCGCTGATCGTGATCGAAATGGAGCGCGCAAGCGGCGGCGTGCGCCAGCGCCTGCTCGACGATGTCACCCGCGTGCTCGCCGACGTACGCGCGGCGGTGAGCGATTGGCGCGCGATGACGGACCGCGTGCGCACGGTCGCGCGCCGCCTGCACGACCAGCCCCCGCCCGCCTCGCCGCACGTACTCGCGGAAGATGTCGCCTTCCTCGAATGGCTCGCGGTGGACAATTTCACGTTGCTCGGCCACCGTGGCTACGCGCTCGAAGGCGACGCCCTCGTGCTGGAGCCTGGCGGGCTCGGCCTGCTCGCCGATCCTGCGCGCCGGGTCTGGCACGGCGTCGGCCCGGACGATCAGCCCGAGCCCACCGCGCGCTTCCTGGCCCGTACCCGGGCATTGCTCGTCACCAAGGCCGATCTGGTCGCGACCGTCCACCGCCGCGTCAACTGCGACTATGTCTCGGTCGCGCGCTACGACGCGGCGGGCCGGATCGTGGGGGAGGACCGCTTCGTCGGCCTGTTCACCTCGGCCGCGCTCCTCGCGTCGCCGCGCACTACGCCCCTGCTGCGCCGCCGCGTCGGCCAGGTCATCCACGATCTCGGCTTCGATCCGCGCGGTCACAACGGCAAGGCGCTCGTCCACGTGTTGGAAGCCTTCCCGCGCGACGAACTGTTCCAGGTCGAGTCCGCCCGCCTGCGCGAGATGGCGCTCGGTCTGGTCAGCCTTCTGGATCGGCCGCGCCCCAAGCTCTTCATCCGCGCCGATCCCTTCGGTCGCCAGGTCTCCGCGCTCGTCTACGTGCCGCGCGACGTCTACACTGCGGAAATCCGCAAGCTGATCGGCGACATGCTGGAGCGCGAGGTCGGCGCGGGACTGGCGCATTTCGATGTCGAACTCCGCTCGGATGGGCTTGCGCGCATCCTCTACGTGATCGGGCTCGATGGCGCGCACGTTCCCCATTTCGACGAGCCTGCGCTGAACCGCCGGGTGCTCGAAGTCGTCCGGGGCTGGGACGAGGCGCTCGAGGTCGAACTCGCCGCGCGTGTCAGCCACACGCGTGCCGCGCGCATCGCACTCAGTCAAACGCGCATCTTCTCGACCAGCTACCGCGCGCAATTCGACGCGCGCGAGGCGGCGGACGACATCGTGCGCCTGTCCGAACTTACTGCGCCGGGCGAGCACAATGTGCACCTGTATCGGCGCGACGAGGATGCGCCGGGGCAGCAGTTGCGGCTAAAAATTTATCATCTAGAAACGATCATCCCGCTGTCGAACGCGGTGCCGGTGCTGGAGAATTTCGGCTTTGGGGTGATCGAAGAATATCCATTCCATGTGGATTCCGACCGGCGCGGGTGGATTCACGATTTCCTGATCGAGCTACCGCCAGATTGCGAACTGGCCATCGACGCGCTCGATGACCGAATCTCCCCTGCGCTTCGGTCAGTGCTCAACGGCCAGCAGGAGAACGATCCCTTCAACGCGCTCGTCGTCACCGCCGGGCTGGACGCCGCCGCTGTCGCAGGTTTCCGCGCGATTTTCCGCTACATGCGCCAGGCGGGCGTCAACCTGACGATGCTGACCGTGGTCGGCGCGCTCCGCCGCAACGCATCCACCACGCGCGATCTGCTTGACTTGTTTCAGGCGCGTTTCGATCCTGCGCGGGCGGGCCACGCCGATACGTGGGCCATCGCGGCGCAAGCCGTAACGACCGCTCTGGCCGCAGTCGAGTCGATCGACGACGACCGCGTGCTGCGGTTTTACCTGTGCGCGATCCAGGCGATGCTGCGCACCAACGCCTATGCCCCCTCGGGCCGCGAGGCACTCGCCTTCAAGTTCGACAGCCACGGCATTCCCGGCCTGCCAGCGCCAGTCCCCTATCGCGAAATCTTCGTCTACAGCCCCCGCGTCGAAGGCATCCACCTGCGCGCCGGACCCATCGCGCGCGGCGGCCTGCGCTGGTCCGACCGACGCGACGATTTTCGCACCGAGGTGCTCGGCCTCCTCAAGGCGCAAATCGTCAAGAACGCGGTCATCGTTCCCACCGGCTCGAAAGGCGGCTTCTACCCCAAGGCGCTCCCCCCCGCCTCGGACCGCGCCGCGTGGCTCGCCGAGGGCACCGAGTGCTACCGCATCTACATCCGCGCCCTGCTCTCGGTCACCGACAACTTCGTGGACGGCGAAGTCGTTCCCCCCGTCGATGTCGTGCGCCATGATGGCGACGATCCCTACCTCGTCGTCGCCGCCGACAAGGGCACCGCCACCTTCTCGGACATCGCCAACGGCATTGCGATCCGCCAAGACTTCTGGCTTGGGGATGCCTTCGCGTCGGGCGGCAGCGTCGGTTACGACCACAAGGCGATGGGCATCACCGCGCGCGGCGCGTGGATCAGCGTCGAACGTCATTTTGCCGAGATGGGCCATGATGTCGCGACGCAGCCCACGCGCGTCATCGGCGTGGGTGACATGTCGGGCGACGTTTTCGGCAACGGGATGCTGCTTTCCAGCGCGCTCGAACTGATCGCCGCCTTCGATCACCGGCACATCTTTCTTGATCCCGATCCCGACGCGCACGCGTCCCACGCCGAACGCGCGCGGATGTTCGCGCTGCCGCGCTCGTCGTGGGAGGATTACGACCGTGCGAAGCTGTCGCCGGGCGGCGGAGTGTTCGCGCGCACGCAGAAATCCATTCCCCTGAGCGCGCAGGTCCGCGTCGCGCTCGGCATCGATGCCGACGCGCTCGCGCCCTCGGACCTGATCCGCGCGATCCTGCACGCTCCCGCCGACCTGCTATGGTTTGGCGGCATCGGCACCTACGTCAAGTCTACTGACGAGTCCTCGGAGGATGTCGGCGACCGGGCGAATGACGCCAACCGCGTCAACGCTGACGACCTGCAGGTCAAAGTCATCGGCGAGGGCGCAAATCTCGCCATCACGCAAGCCGGCCGCATCGCCTTTGCGCGCGCGGGTGGTCATATCAACACCGATTTTATCGACAACTCGGCGGGCGTCGATACCAGCGATCACGAGGTCAACATAAAGATCGCGCTGCAAACCCCCGCGCGCGCCGGGTTGCTGGCCGAAACCGATCGTATCGCGCTGCTCGCCTCGATGACCGACGAGGTCGCGCGCCACGTCCTGGACGACAACCGCCGCCAGACGCTCGCGCTGTCGGTTGCCGAGCGCGAGGGGGCGGCCGCCGTTCCCGCCTATGAGCGCGTGATCCAGACGTTGGAGGATGCGAAACGGCTCGACCGGCGCGTCGAAGGTTTGCCGAGCGACGATCTGCTCGCGCAGCGCGCGCAGGCGGGGCAGGGACTGGCGCGGCCCGAACTCGCGGTCCTGCTCGCGCACGCTAAGATGGCGATCTACGATGCGCTGATCGCCTCGCCGGTTGTGGACGATCCGCTGCTCGACGCCGATCTGCTCGCCGCCTTCCCACGCGCGCTGGCGCAGAGGTTTCCAGACGCGGTCCGCACGCACCGGCTGCGGCGCGAGATCGTCGGCACCGGCCTCGCCAACGCGGTCGTCAACCGGGGCGGCATCGCGCTCGCGTTCCAGTTGGCGGAGGAGCATGGGGTCGGCCTGGCCGAGGTTGCCGCCGCCTTCCTGTCCGCGCGTCATCTGTTCGATCTGGATACGCTCTGGGCCGCGCTCGACGCGCTGCCACCCGCCGCGCCGCAAGTCCAGCTGTACGAGGCTGCGACCGAAGGATTGCGGTTGCAGATGGCCGATATCCTGCGCGCCTTCGGGCCGACCGCGATGCCGTCCGATGTGGTCGCCGCAGCCGCGCCCGGCGTGGCGCGGATCGAGGCGGATCTAGCGAACATCCTGCGCCCCGAACCGCGCGCGACGCTCGGGCGGCTGCGCGACGCGCTCGCCAAGCTGGGCGCGGACGAGGATGTGGTGCTCCGCATTGCACGGCTGACCGCGCTAGACGGCGCGGTCGCGACCGCCGAACTCGCGGCATCGATCCATGCGCCCGAGGTGCAGGTGGCGCAGGCCTATACCGCGATCGGACAGACGCTGGGTCTCGATTGGGCCAAGGGCCGCGCCGCCGCGCTCAACCCGGCAGACCCGTGGGAGCGCTTGGTCGTTGCCACGGCCGAGCGCGATTTCGAGCAGCTGCGCTTCGACCTTATTCGCCGTATCGCGCCGCCCGGCACCGATCCGGCAGCGGCGGCGGACGCGTGGGCGGCGGCCAATCCCGCGAGCGTGGCGCGCGTGACCGCCACGATCGCTCGCGCGCGCCACGGGGCTGCGACCACCGCCCCGATGCTGGCGCATATCGCGGCGCAGGCAAGGGCGGCGCTGGGCGGCTAACCTCCAACCGGCCATCCCTCATCCCGGCCGCGTGCCAAAAACCCCGAGCAGAAATGTGGGCTTCGATGCGAACGGGCGCGAACGCGTCTAAGGTCCCGGCACGAGGCCGCGATGACGATCGGTCATGCTGCACGCATCCTACGGACAGGCGAGACAGGTCGGGATCGCGTCGTTAAAGCCGTTCACCATGACGAACATCGCCCATGCCGACATCGAGATCGCCGCTCCGCTCCACGCGCTCCTGATGGATGAGATCCTACCTGGCTTGGGCCTCGACCCCGGTCCCTTCCTGACCGGCTTTGCCGACCTGCTCCGACGCTTTCACCCGCGCAACACCGAGCTGCTCGCCACGCGCGCGCGGATGCAGGCCGAAATCGACGCGTGGTGGACCGGGCAGCAGGGCGTCGCCCTGTGCGCGCAGGACCACGAGGCCTTCCTGCGCCGGATCGGCTATCTCGAACCCGCCCCCGCGCCCTTCCGGATCGATACCACGAACGTCGATCCCGAGATCGCCACCACCGCTGGCCCCCAGCTCGTCGTGCCGCTCAGCAATGCCCGCTACGCGCTCAACGCCGCCAACGCGCGCTGGGGCAGCCTGTACGACGCGCTGTACGGCACCGATGCGCTTGGCTCCCCGCCCCCGTCCGGCCCCTATGACCCGGCCCGCGGGGCCGACGTCGTCGCGCGCGCCAAGGCCTTCCTCGACGAAGCCGCGCCGCTTGCAACCATGTCGCACGCCGAGGCTACCGGCTACCAGGTCCGGAACGGCCGCCTAGTCGCCACCACCGGCGAGGGCACGCGTGCCGGAGTCTCGGCGCTTGGCGCGAAGGCCGCGTTCGTCGGCTATCAGGGCGATCCCGCCAGCCCGTCCGCGATCCTGCTTCGCCACCACGGCCTGCACCTCGAACTCGTCCTCGATCGCGAGCATTCGATCGGCAAGACCGATCCCGCCGGCCTCGCCGACGTGATTGTCGAAGCGGCGCTCACCACGATCATGGACCTCGAGGACTCGGTCGCGGCGGTGGACGGCGAGGACAAGGCGCTCGTCTACGCGAACTGGCTCGGGCTGATGCGCGGCGACTTGACGGACACGTTCCAGAAGGGCGGTCAGACTCTCACCCGCCGCCTCGCGCCCGACCGCGAGTATATCGCTCCGGACGGTGGTGCGCTGACCCTGCCCGGCCGATCGCTCATGTTCGTCCGCAACGTCGGCCACCTGATGACCACCTCCGCCGTCCGTATCGGCGGCGAGGACGCCTATGAGGGACAGGTCGATGCGGTATTCACGTCGCTGATCGCGCTCTACGACCTAAAATCTCACCGAAACAGCCGCGCGGGCAGCGTCTACATCGTCAAACCCAAGATGCACGGGCCGCAGGAGGCCGCGTTCGCGAACGCGCTGTTCGACGCGACCGAAGACCTGCTCCAACTGCCACGCCACACGCTCAAGATCGGCTTGATGGATGAGGAGCGCCGCACCAGCCTCAACCTTGCCGCCTGCGTCCACGCGCTCCGGCACCGGATCGTGTTCATCAACACCGGTTTCCTCGACCGCACGGGGGACGAGATGCACACCGCGATGCGCGGCGGACCCATGATCCGCAAGGAGCAGATGCGTCAGGCACCATGGTTTAAGGCGTATGAGGATAACAACGTCGATGTCGGCCTGGCGGCGGGCTTCGCGGGCCGCGCGCAAATCGGCAAGGGAATGTGGGCCGCGCCCGACCGGATGGCGGACATGATCGCGACCAAGATCGGTCATCCCAAGGCGGGCGCGAACGCGGCGTGGGTGCCATCGCCCACGGGTGCTACCCTGCACGCGATGCACTATCACGCGGTGGATGTGAGCGCGGTTCAGGCGGGGATCGCCGCCGGGGGCGCGCGCGCGAAGCTGGCCGATTTGCTGACCGCGCCGCTCGCCACCGGACACAACTGGACGCCGGGCGAGATTGCGCAGGAACTGGAGAACAACTGCCAGGGTATCCTTGGCTATGTCGTGCGCTGGATCGACCAGGGGGTGGGCTGCTCGAAGGTGCCCGACATCCACGATGTCGGCCTGATGGAGGACCGCGCGACGCTGCGGATTTCAAGCCAGCACATCGCCAACTGGCTGCTGCACGGCGTGATCGGCCGCGTCGAGGTCGATACCGCGCTCGCCAAGATGGCCGCCGTGGTCGATCGCCAGAACGCGGGCGATCCCGCGTACCGGGCGCTGACCCCGGACAGCCCGGCGATGCACGCCGCGCGCGCGCTGATCTTCGAGGGGGTGGAGCAGCCGAGCGGTTATACCGAGCCGCTGCTGCATGCGGCGCGACTGGCGCTGAAGGCTGGAAGGGTTTGAACCCCTAGCCACTCGCGGCGCGCCTGCTAAGCTTTCCCTGCCAACGGAGAGCCTCACCATCATGCGCCACCGCCCGTTTCTCGCCGCCCTCGCGCTCGCCGCCGCACTGCCCGCGATCGCCCACGCCGCGCCCGACCCGTTCAACGATCGTCCCGCCAAGTTCCATCGGCCCGAAGCGCTGTACGATTACACGCGCATGGACGAGATGATCCGGATGCGCGACGGCGTGAAGCTGCACACCGTCATCCTGATCCCCAAGGGGCTGAGCGCGCCCGCGCCGATCATGCTGACGCGCACGCCTTACAATGCCGACGATCGCGACAACAAAGTCCAGTCGCCCCACCTCGCCGCGATCACGCCCACCAGCGACGAGACCTTCATCGCCGCGGGCTATATCCGCGCGTACCAGGACGTGCGCGGCAAGTATAAGTCCGAGGGACAATATACGATGAACCGCCCGTTCGTCGGCCCCTTGAACCCGACCAAGGTCGATCACTCGACCGACACTTATGACACCATCGACTGGATGGTGAAGCACGTGCCGCACAATAACGGCCGCGTCGGCATGATCGGCACCAGTTACGATGGCTTCACCGTGCTCGCGGCGCTGGTCAACCCGCATCCGGCGCTGAAGGCCGCCGTGCCGATTGCGCCGATGGTCGATGGCTGGCGCGATGACTGGGCGCATAACGGCGCGATGCGCGTGTACGGCACCGACTATGTCTATGATCAGGAAGCGACGCGCGCGAACGAGGAGACATACCCGTTCGTCGGCTTCGACCAGTATAGCGATTTTCTGAACGCGGGCTCGGCGGGTGCAATGGGCGAGCGGATGGGGCTGACGCAGCTGGGTTTCTGGACCAAGCTGACGAACCATCCCGCGTATGACAGCTTCTGGCAGACGCAGGCGATGGACCGCATTCTGGCCGCGCGGCCGATCACGGTGCCGACGCTGCTGGTGGACGGCCTCTTCGACCAGGAAGATAATTACGGCGCGCCGCAGGTGTTCGCCGCGCTGCATCCGCTCGACAAGGCGGGGCTGGTCCACATCGCGTTCGGGCCGTGGAGCCATGGGCAATCGAACCGGGATGGCTCAAGCCTGGGCAAGTTCAAATGGCGCGAGGATACGGCGCGGACCTTTCGGCGCGACATCCTGCAGCCCTTCTTGGACGCGCATCTGCGCACCGATGGCGCGACCGATCCGACGCCGACCGTCTATGCTTACGAAACCGGGACCGACACGTGGCATCGCTATCCAAGCTGGCCGCTATCGTGTGCGAGCGGGTGCGCGGCGCAACCCAAGCCGTTGTATCTGTCGGCCGATGGTGGGCTGGGCTTCGGCGTACCGGTCGCGGGTACAGTGAGTTATTTGTCCGATCCGGCCAGGCCTATTCCCTATGTGCCGCGCCCGATCCGGCCGGTGTATCAGCCGGGCTCCGAATGGGCATCATGGTTGACGACCGATCAGCGCAATATCGCGTCGCGGCCCGACGTGGCGGTGTTCACCGGGCCGGTGCTGCGCGCGCCAGTCCACATCGCGGGTATGCCGGTCGCGGACATCATGGTGGCGAACAGCGCGGAGGACGCGGACTATGTCGTCAAGCTGATCGACGTCTATCCCGAGGAGTATCCCGCGCAGGTCGAGCTTGGCGGGTATCAGCTGATGGTCTCGGCGGACATCATCCGCGCGCGCTTCCGCGACGATCCTTCGGTCGCGAAGAAGATGGTGCCGGGGCAACCGACGCGAGTGCGCTTTTCCTTGCCGAACGCCAGCCATGTCTTCCTGCCCGGGCATCGGATGATGGTACAAGTGCAATCGACCTGGTTCCCGCTTTACGATCGCAATCCACAGGGGTGGGTGGACAACGTATTCTTCGCCAAACCGGGCGACTACAAGGCCGCGACCGAGACGATCGTCACGGGCGGCGCGCGGCCGAGCCTGATCGAGCTGCCGGTCGCACCGCTCGATTGAGGCCGACTAGCAAACGGCCGCGCCCCTCGTGGAGCGCGGCCGTCAACGGCTCACACTATCGCATTTAGCAACTACTGATTCGCGTAAGCCTCGTTGCCGACAAAACCCATTTTAGTCACGCCCGCCTGCTGTGCGGCGGCCATGACCTTGTCGACAATCTCATATTTCGCCTGCGCGTCCGGATGGATGCGGGTCTCGGGCTCGGGCCGCATGTTCGCCGACGCCTTGAGATCGGCGCTGAGACGATCGAGCGTCACGGGCTGGTTGTTGAAGCTGATGCCGCCCAGGAAGTCGACGTCCACGGTGTTGAACGTCGGCTTCACATCATCAGGCGGGGGGTTTTGGTTGGTGGGCAGATCCAGCTTCACCGCGTGAGTCTGGATCGGGATCGTGATGATGAACATGATCAGCAGCACGAGCATTACGTCGATCAGCGGTGTGGTGTTCATGTCCACCATGGGGGCACCCTCTTCGGAGCCTCCGACTTGCATTGCCATGGGTCTAGTTCCTCGATGTCACCGCGTCACCGCCGTGCCCGCCGGGGGCTCGGAGACGAACGCGATTTTTTGGTAGCCCGCGCGTTGCATCGCGTAGATCACGCCACCGACGCACTTATACGGCATCGACGCGGCACCGCGCACATGAACTTCGGGCAGTTCGATCTTCGCGCCCGCAGCCTGCTGCTTCTTGACATCGTCGAGCAGCTTCTTGGACGCGAGATCGGTCAGCTGCGCATTGTTCTCGACGCGCTGCGTCGTCCAGAAGCTCTCGCAGTTGCCGCCGTTGGCGCGTACCGAAATGTTGGCGTTCTCGGGCTTGGTCGTGGTGGGCTGGTTGACAACCTTGGGTAGATCGAGGTGCACCGTCTGGATCGCGACGGGCACGGTGATGAGAAAGATGATCAGCAGAACCAGCATCACGTCGACGAGTGGCGTGGTATTGATGTCTGCCATGGGGGCGGAATCACCCGCCCCCTCCGGTTGCATGCTCATTGACATCCAGGCTTACTCCTAACCGGACCGGCGCTTAGCGCAGGTCCGTGGTGCGCGCGGGAACCGCCTGGCCGACCGTGCTCGAGCCTGAGGGGCCACCCGTGCTGCTGGTCACCAACGGTGCGGACTGCACCCGACCGCCCGAGACGATCATCGAGTGAATGTCGTTGGCGAAATTGCCCAGGCTGTCCTGCACGGTCTTGTTACGGCGCGTCAGCCAATTGTAGCCGAGCACGGCGGGAACCGCGACCGCGAGACCGATCGCAGTCATGATCAGTGCTTCGCCGACGGGACCCGCGACTTTGTCGATCGAAGCCTGGCCCGCGATGCCGATCGCGATCAGCGCCTTGTAGATGCCGACCACGGTGCCGAACAGGCCGACGAACGGCGAGGTGGAGCCAACCGAGGCAAGGAAGGCGAGGCCACCGGTGAGGCGCGAGTTGATCGCTGCGGCCGAGCGGCTGAGACTCATCGTGACCCACTCGTGCTGATCGATCTTGTCGGTCAGGCGCCCCTCATGATGCTCCTGCGCGGCGAGACCGTCATCGACCAGCTGTCGGAAGGCGGAGTTCTTGGGGAGCTTGGCGCGTCCGGCCTCGAGGCCACCCGCCTTCCAGAACTGCTTGTCGAGCGATCCGGCCTCATCCAGCACCTTCTTCTGCTCGAAAAACTTGGTGAGAATAATGTACCACGAGCCGAACGACATGATGACCAGGATCACGAGCACGCCGATGATGATCGAGCCACCGTTTGCGATCAGCGCCTGGAGACCATAGGGGCTGTCGCCGGCGGCGGCGGGCGCGGCGGCATCCTGTGCGAAGCTGGTGCCAGCAGACATAAGGGCCAGTGGCAGCCCGAGCAGTATGGATTTCTTCATTGGTGGTTCCTTGTTCTCAACCCCGCAGGGGGATAGCGTTAAAATGAAAGCCCGGTCGATCCGCTTTTTTATTCCTTGGGCAGGACCCAGGTAACCCTGTCGGTTATGGTCTGCTTGATCGGCGTGCCACCCACAGCCCGGGCCGGATTGTAACGGCCGCGCCGCTGGAAGAGCCGGCACGTCGTTTGATCGAGCGCGTCGTTCCCGCTTGGCGCGGTGACGGTGCAGTTTTCGACGCGCCCCTGTTCGCTGATTGCCAGGCTGACCGTCGTAGTACCCCTGTCGAACCCTTCGCGCTTCGCGGATTCGGGATAATCGTCGTTCGAGAACCAGTCGGTATGCTTGCCCTTGGCGGAGGCATTCACTGCAGGCACAGCGGGTTTAGGTGGCGGCGCAGGTTCGATCCTTGGCGGCGGGGGTGCCGTAGTCACCGCGTTCGATGGCGCAACCTTGGTTTGGGTGGAAATGACCGTCGTAATCGTCGGCGGCGGCGGGCGATCCTGCTGGATGTTGACGATCGGAGGCGGCGTGACGACCGGGATTTCCTGCAGCTTTTCGGGCGGCGGGGGTGGCGGCTCTTCCTTGGGCTTCTCGACCTTGATTTCGGTTGCTTGCGTCGCCTGCTGGATCTTCTTGTAAGCGTCCGAAGCAAGGCCGGTCAGCAAAGCGTAGATAATGAAGACATGGACGATCACCGCAAGGCCCAGCGCGGTCATCTTGCGATTGCTGGTTCCGCTTTCGGTCAAATAACTCATCGTTGCCTATCGGCTCCCTCTCGCACGGTTCTGGCCCGCTCCGTTGTAGGATGCTTGGCCAGCGCCGACGGTTCCGTTAACGTTGCACTTGGCGCGCTGCAAACACTTTTAAGCACGCCTGTGGATAAGGATTGGCCTCGAAAGGCGGGTGTGTGTCAAGTATTGAAAAGCGTATGGTCGCGATGCTACGGAAATGGCGGGTTTGCTGCATTGCAGCATTACTTGCGGCAGCGCCCGCTTACGCGCGCCCGGATGATCGTCCGGGCCTGGCGCGAGTAACCGCTTATGCCGATCTGGCCGATCTGGCGCTGGCCGCCCCCGTGGTGGTCGCGGCGCGCATCCACGCCTTCGTGCGCGTGGGCCGCAAGGACGCGCCCGGCCTTGCGCCGGGATCGCGCCGCTATCTGGTGCGCGCGGATGTGGAGCGCGCAATTGTGGCGCCCGGCCCGGTGCCGTCACGCATCGAGTATTTATGGGACGTGCCCAGCCCCACACGGCCCGAGATCGATGATCAAGACGCACTGCTGTTCCTGGCCCCAGTGGCAGGCAAGCCCGACCAATTTCGCCTGGTGCGGCCCGGCGCGCAGATCGCGGCGAACGCCGCGCTCGAGGCGCGCGTGCGCACCATCCTGACCGAGGCGCGCAACGCACCCGTGCGCAAGGCTGTCGAGGTCACGCGCGCGTTCACGGTGCCGGGATCGGTGCCCGGCGAGGCGGAGACGCAGATTTTCCTCAAGACGGACGCGTCGGTGCCGATTTCGCTAGTGATCGTCTCGCGCCCGGGCGAGGCAAAGCGTTGGACATCGGCGACCGGAGACACGATCGACACCGACGCGCCGCCGCCCGCGCGCGATACGCTGGCGTGGTACACGCTGGCGTGCGGCCTGCCGCGCGCGGTGCCGCCCGCCGCGACCGCCGAACTGGACGAAGGCCAGCGCGCGACGGTGGCGGCGGACTATGCCTACGTGCTGAACGCGCTGGGGCCGTGCCGCGGTGCGCCGCCGAAAGAGGCGAGTTCGACGCCGACCGACAAGGTGTCGGGGTAGACGTCGAGCTTGCGCGTGCGGACGCGCAGGGCGCGCACGCCGTGTCGCGCAGCGATCAGATCGTAGATTTCGCGCGCGAGCGTTTCCTGGAGATTGAAGCGGCGGCTCTTCGTCAAACGTGCGATCTCCTGGCGCAGGAAGTCGTAGTCCCACGCGTCCGCGCGCGCGTCCGTCCTGGGCAGCGCGGCGGGATCAAGCCAGACCTCGATCGTGGCGAGCAGGCGCTGGGGCGCGCCGATCTCGAAATCATGGAAGCCGATATCGGCCTCGAACCCATGGTCCTCGAGCATGATCTTGTAGGCTTGCGGGGCGAGCGCGTCCGGCACGAGGCCGTGCAAATCTTCAAACATCGGTGTCTTTCAGGAAGGCGACATCGCGCGGCAGGCCCATGAAGCGCGCGCCCGCGTCAACGGTGATCGTCTGCCCGGTGATGGTGGGGGACGCTACGAGAAACATCAGCGCGCGCGCCAAATCGTCCGCCTCGACGCCGCGCGAAAGCGGGTTCAGCGCGTGGACGCGCTCGAAATCGGCACGGTTCTGCGGCCCGCTCGTCATGGTGATCGTCGGCGCGATCGCATTGACGCGTACCTGCGGGGCGAGCGCGCGCGCCAGCAGCTCGGTCGCGCCCGCCAGCGCATAGCGCGAGACGGTGTAGCTGAAATAATCGGCGTTGGGCGCGGATAGCTTTGCGTCGAGCAGGTTGACGACGAGGCCGTGCGCGCCCTCGGTTAGCGCGGAGGTGAAGGCGCGGGTAAGCGTCACGGGCGCGCGGACGTTGACACTCATGTGCGCGGCCCAGTCGGCATCGGTGAAGTTGTCCCACCGGTCGTAGACGAAGCGCGACGCATTGTTGACGAGCAGCCTTGCAGCGCCGCCTGCCGCCGCCATGATGGCGTCCGCCGCATCGGGGTGGGCGAGATCGGAGGCCACCACCGTCCCGCCGATCTCGCCAGCCAGCGCGTCGGCGTGCTTGCGCGACGTATTGCAGTGGATCAGCACGCGCCACCCTTGGGCGGCAAGAGTACGGACCAGCGTCGCGCCGATCCGCTTCGCGCCGCCGGTGACGATCGCGAGCGGCGCGGATCCGAATTCGGGTGGCGGTGGCATCGGCCAAGCGTAGCAGCTTGGCCGCCGCGGTGGGAGAGGCGGCCCACGCCTCGACGCCGTACCTCACGATCCCTAGATGCGCTTGCTGGGATCAAGCTGGAGCAATTGTGAACCGTTTTCTGCGCGCGACGACGCTGTTCGCGCTGTTCGCGCTCGCGCTTCCCGCTCAAGCGTCGACCGTGGAGGTGAGCGTCACGAACGTTCAAGGCGCGCGCGGCCATGTTCATGTCGAGCTGTGCCCCGAGAAGCTGTTCCTGGGCGATTGCACGCTGGTGGGGGAAGCGCCCTCGGTCGTGGGTACCACGCTGGTTCGCGTGCTCAACGTGCCGCCGGGCGCTTACGCCGCGCAGGTGTTCCAGGATGAGAATGATAACCATAGGGTCGATCGCGGTCTGTTCGGCGTACCGCGCGAGGGAATCGGCTTCTCGAACGATGCCAGGCTTTACCGCCACGGCCCGCATTTCGATGAGGCCGAATTTAAGGTGAGCCGCGCGGTCGAGCGGATCACGCTCCGGCTGCGACATCTCCTTTAAGGCCGCCGTATGAACCCGGTCGCCCGTCTCGCGTCAGGGTCGGCAACGCACCCGCTGGGCGTGGTGCTGCTGGCGCTGGTAGCGACGCTGCTCGCGGGCGCGTTCGCGGCGACGCACTTTGCGATGAACACCGACACCTATGCGCTGATCGCGCCGCAGGCGGGATGGCGGCAGGACGAGGCGCATCTGCGCGCGGCGTTTCCCGGGCAGGGCGACACGATCGTCGCGGTCGTCGACGGGCGCACGCCTGAACTCGCCGAGGCGGGTGCGGCGGCGCTGGCGGCAAGGCTCGAGGGGGATCACGCGCATTTCCGCCTGGTGACGCGGCCCGATGGCGGCACGTTCTTCGACCGATCGGGGCTGCTCTACGCCTCGCTGCCCGAGGTGCGCGCCGCGACCGCGCGGATGGTGGCCGCCCAGCCTTTGCTCGGGCCGCTGGCGGCCGACCCGTCGCTAAGGGGCATCGCGGGCGCGACGGGAACATTGGCCGACGGCGTGTTGCGCGGCGACGCGACGCTGGCGCAGACGCAGACTCCCATGAAGGCGCTCGCGGACGCGCTCGAGGCGAGAGCGGCGGGGCGTCCGGCCGATTTATCCTGGGCGCGGCTGTTCGGCAGCAGCGGCACGCTCGCGCCGCCCACGCGCCGCCTCGTCGTGCTGACCCCGGTGCTCGATTACGCCGCGCTCATGCCCGGCGAGGATGCGACCGCCGCCGTACGCACCGCCGTGACCGCGCTGGGGCTGACCCGGTCCCACGGCACGACCGTGCGCCTGACGGGCGAAGTCATGCTCGGCGACGAGGAATTCCGCAGCCTGCAATCCAACATCGGCGCGGTCGGCGCGGTGATGGCGTGCGCGATGCTGCTGACGCTGTGGCTGGCGCTGCGATCGGGGTGGGGCGTTCTCGCGGTGATGATCACGATGATCTGCGGCCTGGTCATCACGACCGCCGTCGGCCTGGCGGCGGTGGGGCGGTTCAACATCATCTCGATCGCGTTCATCCCGCTGTTCGTGGGGCTCGGCATCGATTTCTCGATCCAGCTCGCCACGCGCTTCCGCGCCGAACGGCTTGGCATTAACGATCCCCCCATCGCGCTCGCGCGCGCGGCGGGCGCGCTCGGGCCGTCCTTGCTGCTCGCGGCGGCGGCGGTCGCGCTCGGCTTCTGCGCCTTTCTCCCGACCGATTATGTCGGCATCTCCGAACTGGGCATCATCGCCGGGCTGGGGATGGTCGTCGCGCTGCTGCTCGCGGTGACGCTGCTGCCCGCGCTGCTGATCCTGCTCGCCGACCGCGCTCCCGCGCACGAGGTCGGCTGGTCGGGAGCCGCGCCGCTCGATCGCTGGCTGCACCGCAACCGCCGCGCGGTCCTGATCGCGTTCGCCGTGGCGATGGCGGGCAGTATCGCGCTGCTCCCCTCGGTGCGCTTCGACTTCAACCCGCTCCACCTGCGCGACGCGAACAGCGAGGCGGTGGCGACGCTGACCGATCTCACGCGCGATCCCGATCGCACGCCCAACACGATCGACATCCTCGCGCCCGATCTGGCCCACGCGGACGCGCTCGCAGCTAGGCTGGCGCGGTTGCCCGAGGTTCGGCAGGCGGTGACGCTCTCCAGCCTCGTGCCCGCCGATCAGGCCCCCAAGCTGGCCGCGATCGCGGACGCGAACGCATTGCTCTCGGCCACGCTCGAGCCCTTCGAGGTCACGCCCGCGCCGAGCGATGCCGAGCAGGTTGCGGCGCTGCGCGCGGCGTCGGCCAAGCTGGGCGCGGCAGCCACGCGCGATCCCACGCATGGGCAGGCCGCACGGCGGCTGGCGGCGGCATGGGTGCAGTTGGCGGACGGCGACGCCACCGCCCGTGCTTTTGCCGAGGCGATGTTGGCCGTGCCGCTCAAGGCGACGCTGCGGCAGCTCGCCACCGCGCTGTCCGCCCAAGCCGTCACCCGCGCCAGCCTCCCGCCCGTCCTCGCGCGCGACTGGATCGCGCCCGATGGCCGCGCGCACGTTGCGGTGTTCCCGGCGGGCAATGCGCAAGACAATGCCGTCCTCGCGCGCTTCACCCGCGCGGTGCTGGCGGTCGCTCCGCACGCCACCGGCGCGCCGGTGACCATCCAGGCGGCGGCGCACTCGATCTCCAGGGCCTTCGTCACCGCGGGCATCCTCGCACTCGCGGGGATCGCCGCGCTGCTGTACGTGGTGCTTCGCTCGGCGCGCGAGGTGGCGTTCACGCTCGCCCCCGTGGCGCTAGCGGGGTTCCTGACGCTCGGCACCTGCGTGCTCATCGGTCAGCCGATTAACTTCGCGAACATCATCGCCTTCCCGCTGCTGTTCGGGGTGGGCGTCGCGTTCCACATCTATTTCGTGATGGCGTGGCGGGCAGGCGCGCGCGACCTGCTGCAATCCCCGCTGGCGCGCGCGGTATTTTTCAGCGCGCTCGCGACCGGGACCGCGTTCGGCAGCGTGTGGCTCTCCGATCATCCGGGGACCGCCAGCATGGGTAAAATCCTGATGCTCAGTCTGATTTGGACGCTCGTGTGCGCGCTGATGTTCGAGCCCGCGCTGCTCGGCCCTCCTAAGAATGCGGCCGCGTGTTGATTTCGTTCAGCTTGACGGTCAGCGCGGGCACGCCGCCCTTCGCGACCGTCGTGGCGAAATCCGCCTTCTGCACCGCGAGCTGGCTGACGCCGCGCGCCTGAACGTCGATGATGCGCCAGCGCCCGCCGGTCTCGCGCAGGCGGTAGATCAGTGTCTCGCCGCCGGTATGCGCGCGCACCAGCCGGGTCTGGCCGCGCACGACCGTCTTGGCATCCACCGCGAGCGCGAAATCGGCCGACTTGAAATTGTCCGCGTGCTGGATCGCACTATTGCGCGCGAAGGCGGCGGTCGCGGTCGAGCGCTGCTCGGTGGTGGCGGCGGTCCAGGCCGGCCCGGCGATCAACGCGAGCGCGCCCGCCAGATCGTAATAGTCGACAATGATCGGCACGAACCGCTCGGTGCGCGCCTTGAAGCTCAGCTTGACACCATCGCGCGCCACTTCGGCCACCGCTTGGCCATAGGCGCTCACCCGCGCGACCGCCGGATCGCTGGCCTGCGCGTGGACCGCGAACGGCGTAGCAAGCGCGAGGGCGAGCGCGATCGGACGTGTTAACATGGCACTCAGGGTCCTTGGGGTTAAGGCGTTGCCGCCGGGCAACGTTGGATAGTGAAAAACTTTTCGTTTGCGGCGACACGCCTTTAAGCGGCGTTGGGCAGTGGCTAGCTGTGCGGCGCACAACGCATGATGAACTGGGAAAGGCCGGACGCAAAAGCCATGATCAAGGTTGTCCTCGCCCAGCCGCGCGGTTTTTGCGCAGGCGTGATCCGTGCGATCGAGATTGTGGACCGTGCGCTCGATGTGACGGGCGAGTCCGTCTACGTGCGCCACGAGATTGTGCACAACAAGCATGTGGTCGATAAGCTGCGCGCCAAGGGTGCTGTCTTCGTCGAAGAATTAACCGAGGTTCCCGAGGGCGCGGTGACCGTGTTCAGCGCGCATGGTGTCGCGCGCACGGTGGAGGAGGAGGCGCGCGCGCGTACCCTCCCGGTGCTCGACGCGACCTGCCCGCTGGTGACCAAGGTTCACGCGCAGGGTCGGCGCTATGTCGGCGCGGGGCGCACGCTGGTGCTGATCGGCCATGTCGGCCATCCCGAGGTGGAGGGAACCGTCGGCCAAATCGACGCGCCAGTCTGGGTGGTCGGATCGGCGCAGGAGGTGGCGGGGCTGCCGTTTCCGTCGGATGAGAAGATCGCCTACATCACGCAGACGACGCTTTCGGTGGATGACACCAAGGCGATCATTGCGGCGCTGCACGCGCGCTTTTCCGATGTGGTCGGGCCGGATACGAGCGACATCTGCTACGCCACGCAAAACCGCCAGACGGCGGTGCGCGACTTGTGCCGCGTGGCGGACGTGCTGCTGGTGGTTGGGGCGGCGAACTCGTCCAACTCCAACCGTCTGCGCGAGATCGGTGTGGAGGAGGGGCTGCCTTCGTATCTGGTCGCGGACGGATCGGCGCTGGACCCGATGTGGTTCGGGGGCGTTGGTACCGTTGGGCTGACCGCCGGCGCATCCGCCCCCGAGGAGCTGGTGCAGTCCGTTATCCAGGCATTGCGTAACATCGCGCCGGTCAGCGTCGAAACGCTGGACGGGATCGAGGAGAAGGTGGAGTTCCGCCTGCCTCCCGCATTGAACCGCCTCGCGCGCGAACGCGCGCAGGTTGCATAAGGAAGTATTGTGGGAATACCGTTTGTTCAGATGGCGCGCATCGGCGCCTACGTCGTGGGCAAGCATCTGCGCGGCGTGGACAAATATCCGCTGGTGCTGATGCTCGAGCCACTGTTCCGCTGCAACCTCGCGTGTAAGGGCTGCGGCAAGATCGATTATCCCGATGACATCCTCAATCAGCGCATGTCCTACGAGGACTGCATGAACGCGATCGACGAATGCGGTGCCCCCGCCGTATCGATCGCCGGCGGCGAGCCTTTGATCCACAAAGATATGCCCAAGATCGTTCGCGGGTATATTGCAAAGAAGAAGTTCGTAATCCTTTGCACAAACGCGCTGTTGATGAAGAAGAAGATCGACAGCTACGAGCCCTCGCCCTATTTCACTTGGTCGATCCACCTCGATGGCGATCAGGCGATGCATGACAAGTCTGTGTGCCAGGATGGCGTCTTCGAAGTCGCGCGCGATGCGATCCTGCTCGCAAAATCGCGCGGCTTTCGCACGCAGATCAACTGCACCGTATTCGACGGCGCGGATGCCGAGCGGCTCGCGGGCTTTTTCGACGAGATGAGGAAGATCGGGCTCGATGGAATTACCGTCTCGCCGGGCTATGCCTACGAGCGTGCACCCGATCAGCAGCATTTCCTAAATCGCACCAAGACCAAAACCTTCTTCCGTGATGTCCTAAAGCGGGGCAAGGGCGGCAAGGCGTGGGATTTTACTAACTCGTCGCTGTTCATGGACTTTCTCGCGGGCAATCAGTCTTACGAGTGCACCCCCTGGTCGATGCCGCTACGGACGGTCTTCGGCTGGCAGAAGCCCTGTTACCTGCTTGGCGAGGGCTACACACCCACCTTCAAGCAGATGATGGAGGAAACCGACTGGGACGGCTACGGCGTGGGCAAGTACGAAAAGTGCGCCGACTGCATGGTCCATTGCGGCTTCGAGGGCACGGCGACGATCGACGCGTTCAAGCATCCGTGGAAGCTTGCGAAGGTCGCGCTGCGCGGCGTGCGCACGCAGGGCGCGATGGCGAAAGACATCGACCTGTCGAACGCGCGTCCCGCGCGCGAACTGTTCAGTGATCATGTCTCGAAGGCGCTAGCCCAAATTCGGCAGTCCAAGACGCGGACCAAGCAGCCGGCTCAGTAGGTCCAGCCGCTTGAGCGCGCGTACCGCATTGGCGGATGCGCGCGCGAACGCGGGAACTTGCGCTGGATGGGCAGCAAGCGAGCGCAACAGCGTGGAGACGTTGGTGCCGCCGCCGCGCTGCATTGCCACCACGAAGGCGGGCGGAAGCGTATCGGCGGCGGTGTCGCTGACCACGCGCAGGCACGCGAACGGCAGGTCGTGGCGCGCAGCGACGCGGGCGGCGATATGCGATTCCATATCGATCGCGACCGCGCCCGTGGCGGCAAGTACGGCCTTGCGCGCTGGGCCGCTCGCCAGCAAACCGTCCGCCCAAACCGTTATCCCGGCCTTGTGCCGGAACGCCGGGCCGCTAGAGTCCCGCCTGTCGCTTAGCCCCCCTTCTTCTCGGGGTCCCGGCACAATACGGGTGCGCAGGGCCGCCACCCACGCGGGATGGCAATCGGCGGTGGTGTCGCCCAGCACCCCGTCCGCCACCACCACATCGCGCACGCGCAGCCGCGGCTCGAGCGCCCCGCACAGCCCGAAGCTCATCACCCCCGCCGCGCCCTCGCGCACCAGCGCGTCGAGCCGCTCCGCCAGCCAGTCGCCGTCGCCGCCCCCGGCCACCGCCACCACCCCGCCACCACTCTGCGCGATCCGCGCCTCGCGCCCTACGCCGCACGCGACGAGAACCGCCCCCTTCACATTCCCCAGGGCGTTCGTCCGCCATTGCCACGCTTGAGGTTGCGATAGCGCGCCACCGCCCACAGCGGAAAGTAAGCCGGGTAGCCATGATACCGGAGGTAAAACACGCGCGGGAAGCCGCCGCCGGTATAGTGCTCCTGCCCCCAGAGCCCGTCCGCCTGCTGGCGTTCCAGCAGCCAGCCCACGCCGCGCTCGACCTCGGGCGAATCGATCTCGCCCGCCGCCATCAGCCCGATCAGCGCCCATGCTGTCTGCGACGCGGTCGATGATGCCGCCTCATAGCCAGTGTAATCGAGCTTGTAGCTCTCGCAATCCTCGCCCCAGCCGCCGTCCGCGTTCTGGATCGCCCTCAGCCAGCCTGCCGCCCTGGCCACCGCGCGGTGGCGCGGCTCCAGCCCCGCCGCGTTCAGCGCGCACAAGGCGGACCAGGTGCCGTAGATGTAATTGACCCCCCAGCGCCCGAACCACGATCCGTCGGCCTCCTGCTCGGCGAGGAGATAGCCCACCGCCTCGGCCATCCTGGGATCGTCCGCGCCCACGCCCAGCTGCGCGAGCATCCCGACGCAGCGCGCGGTCACGTCCACCGTAGGCGGATCGAGGAGCGCGCCGTGATCGGCGAACGGGATATGATTGAGATAATGATGGTGGTTGTCCGCGTCGAACGCGCCCCAGCCGCCGCCTTTGGACTGGATGCCATCGATCCACGCGCGCGCGCGGCCGACCGTGTGATCATAGCGTGCGCCGATCGCGCCGCGCATCCGGTCCATCGCCATTACCACGGCGGCGGTATCGTCCGTATCGGGATAATGCGCGTTCGCGTATTGGAACGCCCAGCCGCCGGGAGCCACGTCGGGGCGCTGCAAGGCCCAGTCGCCGCGCACCTCCAGCTCTTGCCGAGGTACCAGCCAGTCGAGCCCACGCAGCGCGGCACGCTCGGCGGACGCGCCGCCCGCCTCCAGCATCGCATGCGCGGCGAGCGCGGTGTCCCACACCGGGCTGACACACGGCTGACAATAGATCTCGCCATCGTCGCGGCGGATGATCAGCTTTTCCAGGCTGGCGCGCGCGGTGGCGCGGTGCGGGTGCTCGGGCGGGTAGCCCAGAGCATCGAACATCATCACGCTGTTCGCCATCGCGGGGTAGATCGCACCCAGGCCGTCCTCGCCGTTCAGCCGCTCGACCACGAACGCCTCGCAGCGCTCGATCGCGCGGACGCGGGTGGCGTGCGGCCACAGACCCCGCCCCGCGTGCAGCGCCAGATCGAGTGCGCCGAACGCGGTTCGCAGCGCCCAATGTCCGCGTGCCTTGGGCCGTCGCCGAGGGCCGGGGACGTACAGTTCGTCCACGAGCACGCCGCACGGGCTCCGCGCGCGTGGGCGCAGCGCCATCAGCACGAGCAGCGGCACCAGCACGGTCCGCGCCCAATAGCTCATCTTCCACAGCGTCACCGGAAAGTCGCGCGGGGCAAGGATCAGCTCGGGCGGCATCTCGGGGATCATCTCCCACGGCCCCGCGCCGAACAGCGCGAGCTGGATGCGCGTGAAGACGTTGACCATCCCCGCGCCGCCCGCGGCCAGGATCGCCTCACGCGCGCGCGCCATATGCGGCGCGGCGGGATCGTCCCCGATCATCTTGAGCGCGTAATAGGCTTTGACCGAGACCGAAATATCGAACGCGCCCTCGTGGAACAACGACCAGCCACCATGCCTGCCCTGCAAGCGCCGCAGGTAACGACCGATCCGCGCCTCCAGATCGGCGTCCACGGCCTCGCCCAGGTAATGGCGCAGCAGGACGTATTCCGACGGGATCGTCGCGTCCGCCTCGAGCTCGAAGACCCAATGTCCGTCCGCCCGCTGGTGCGCGATCAGCGCGTCGGACGCACGCGCAACCGCCGCGTCCACGTCATCCAGCGCGCACGTTTTCGTAACGAAGTCCGCCGACATCGCGGGTAACTAGGCGTTAGTGCGCTGCAGCGCCAGTCGCGCGGCGGCAACACCCGATTGCAAAGCGCCTTCGATCGTTGCGGGTAGGCCGGTCTGCGTCCAGTCGCCTGCGAGAAACAGGTTGGAATGCGCGGTGACGGCGGGCGGGCGCAGCGCATCCTGCGCGGGCGTAGCGGCGAAGGTGGCGCGCTTCTCGACGATGATCCGATGCGGCGGCAAGGGCGCGGATCCCATGCCAAGCGCGCGCGCGCCCTCCGCCCATAACAGGTCCGCCAGCGCCGCGCGGTCCATGCCGAGCAGCCGGTCGGCGGCGCTGGTGGTGGTCGACACGCGGTCGGGTAGCGCGAACACCCATTCGGCTGCCCCGCCGACCAAGCCGGTCAGCAGCGCGGCTCCCGGCGGTGGCACCACGGCGAAATGCGCGTTGACGATCGCGTTGTGCTGGGTCGGAACACGGAGGCCGGGCAGCAACTCGCTCGCAATCCACGCGGGAAGCGCGAGCACGACTGCGGTGCGCGCGTCGACCGCCTCTTCGCCATCCGCGAAGGCGAGGGTCGAGACGCGCCCGTCCTTCACCCGCATCGCGCGTAGTCGTCGCCCCAACCGCACCGTCGCGCCGCGCGCGGCGAGGCAGTCGAGCGCGGGATCGACGAACGCGGCCGCCAGGGTCGGGTGCGCCACGCGCGGCCGTGCCGCTGCGCCACCGCGTGCGAGGCTGTGGCGGATCACCCCGCCCGCGAGCCGCGCCGACCCGTCGCGCGCCGGGGTGTTGAGCGCGGATACGAGGAACGGCTCGAGCAGCCGGTCCCACAGCGCGCCGTGCGTGGGAATGGTCTCGCCGATCGTCGCGCCCGGCCCGGCGGTCAGCAAGCGCGCGAGCGCGGCATAATCGTGCGCGCGGGTGCCGGGCACGCGGCGCGCGGATGCGAACACCCACCAGGGTACGGGCCCCGCGTTGGGGCGCAGCGTCCAGCGCGCGCCGTCCCTAAAGTCGAGCCAGTCGAAGCGCGCCTCGTCCGGCCCGATCAGTCGGTCTTCGGCCCCAATCAGGCGGACATAGTCCATCACGGCGCGGTTGCCCGAGAGGACGAGGTGGTTGCCGTTGTCGATCGTCAGGCCAAGCTGCGCGTCCTCCCACGATCGGCAGCGCCCGCCCGCCTGCGGTGCGGCATCGCTGAGCGTGACCGACACGCCGGCCTCGGCGAGGCGAACCGCCGCCGACAGCCCGGCCAGCCCCGCGCCGACCACGTGCGCGCGCCTCATCGCGTCAGTTGCAGCCGGATCAGCGTCATCAGCAGCCCCAATTTGTCCACCCGCGCGCGGCGGCGTGGCGGTGCCCAGCCCGCCAGTTCCATGCGGTTCAGCACATCGGCATAGACGCGCTCCATCAGCCGTGGCGCGATCAGGTGGCCGCGTGGGCGCGCCGCGAGGATGGCGTTGGCCCCGGCGAAATGCGCGCGTGCGCGCGCGGCAACCTCGCGCGCGGCGACGTCGAGGCGTGGATCGGCGGCGACCTGGAGTGGGCTCTCGAGCGGCACGCCCGCCGCTTCGATCGGCTCGCGCGGCAGGTACAGTCGACCGATCGCCGCATCCTCGTCGATGTCGCGCAGGATGTTGGTCAGCTGTAGCGCGCGGCCGAGATGGTGCGCGAGCTTGAGGCCGGGCGCAGACTCCATTCCGAACACGCGCACGCTCAACCGTCCCACCGCCGACGCCACGCGGTCGCAATACAGGTCGAGCGTCGCCCAGTCGGGCCAGCGGATGTCGTCGTCCACGTCCATCCGCATGCCCGCGATGACCGCGTTGAAATCGGCCTGCGCCAAGCCGAAGCGTTGGGTCGCGGCCACCAGATAGTCCGCGCGCCCGGGTGGACCGCCCGCGAACAATGACGCGATGTCGGCGGACCAGCCCTCAAGCTCGGCACGACGTTCTTCCGGCGTGCCGATCTCGTCGTCGGCGATGTCGTCCACATCGCGGCAGAAGGCGTAGATAGCGAACATCGCCTCGCGCTCGGGACGCGGCAGGACGCGCATGCCGAGGTAAAAGCTGCTCTTGGCAACCTTGCCGCGCGTGGCGGGATCGGCGAGGCGGCTCATGCCGGGAGTAATCGCCCGATCGCGGCCCTCGCGGCAAGCGCGAAGGTTTCCACCTTGTCGTGGTGGACGCGTCCGCCGAGCGGATCGCGGCTTTGCAGGCGCGCGCACAGGCTGTCGGCGAGGCGCTGGATGATCGCGACCTCGACGCCGAGGCGCGTGTCCCCGATGTCGCGCGCGAACGGGCGCGATTGGTCGAGCAGGCCCTGCGTACGCCGCGCGAGGTTCACGACCGTGCGCCTGAGCGCGGGCGTGGCACCGGGCTGTCCAAGATCGGCGACGCTCGCCCCCTCGGCGGCGAGCGCGTCGGCGGGGACGTAGACGCGGCCCAGCGCGCGGAAATCCTTGCCGCAGTCCTGGAGGTGGTTGATGATCTGCAGCGCGGCGCACAGCGCGTCGTTCGCGGGCCACCGCGTGTGCGGTTCGCCGTGGACGTCGAGCACGAAGCGGCCGACGGGCATCGCGGACACACGGCAATAGCCGATCAGCTCGTCCCAGCTGGCGTAGCGCGTCTTGGTGACGTCGCGCGTGAAGGCGGTCAGCAGGTCCAGCCCGTGCTGGGGCGTGATCCCCCGTTCGGCGCAGATATGGCGCAGCGCGAGCGCGGGCGCGTCCGCGTCGGTCTCGCCCGCAAGCGTCGCGCGCATCGCTTCGAGGCGCGCGAGCTTTTCGGGCGCGGGGGCGATGGGGTGATCGGCGATATCGTCCCCGGTGCGCGCGAAGCGATAGAAGGCCAGCACCGGCGCGCGGAACCTTGGCGCGAACAGCCGCGCAACGGGGAAGTTTTCGTCGGCATCGCTCTTGCCCGAGGCGAGCGGACCTTCGGCGGTGACCTTGCTCATGTCGCCATCGCCTGCGCCCGGCCCTTCCACATCCCCCCCTTGCCCCGCCAGTGCTGGACAGCCGACGCAAGCGTGGCGGCGGCGTAGAAAAGCGCGATCATCGGAAGGGCGAGCGTCCACAAGGGCGACTGGCGGTAGAAGCGGAGCATGGGCGCGAACGATAGCAGCATCAGGAGCAACGCGCCGACCCCGCGCCACCCGACGGCGATCGTCACTACCAGCGGTCCCCAGAACAGCAGCAATATTCCCATGACCGCTCCGCCAAGCAGCCACGGCGAGAAGCGCAGTTGCGCGTACGCCGAGCGCGCGATCATCGTCCACAGGCCATGCCAGTCCGAAGCGCGCAGCGAAACCGTGGCGTGGCTGAGCGCGAGGTGGATGGGACCGTGCCGCTTCATCAGCTTGCCCATTGTCACATCGTCGATGAGCGCACCGCGCATCGCGGCAATGCCTCCCGCGCGCGCAAGCGCGGCGCGGTCGACCAACATGCAGCCACCGGCGGCTGCCGCCGTGCCCGAACGCGGATCGTTGACCGACGTGAACGGGTAGAGCAGCCGGAAGAAGTAGACGAACGCGGGTACGATCGCGCGCTCGGCAAAGCTTGCGGTCCGCAGCAACGCCATGCGTGAGTTGAGGACGAGGCGGTCGCGCGCGGCCATGGCGACGAGCGCGCGTAGCGTCTCGGGGCTGTGGGCGATGTCCGCGTCGGTCAGCCAAAGCCACGCAGGCTCGCCCGCGTGTGCGATGCCGTGCGCGACGGCGGCGAGCTTGCCGGTCCAACCGGGGGTCAGGGCAGGGGCCGGTAGGACGGTGAGTGCGGGTGCTGGGGGGAGGTGCTCCGAACGGGCGGAGGGGGCCAGCGCGCGCGCGATCTCGCTTGTCCCGTCGCTGCTGTGATCGTCGATCAGGATGACGCGCAATCTCCCCGGATAATCCTGGGCAAGCAGCGAGCCCACGGACCGCGCGATCACCGCCGCCTCGTCGCGCGCGGGGACGATCGCGACGATATCGGGCCAAGCCGCAGGCGCATCTCCCACCGCGTCCTCCGCCACCGCCCTTACGCCGCGTGTCAGGATCACCAGCCATGCCACGACGAGCAGGCCCGCGCTCCACGACAGCGGGTCGTCCGCGCTCACGCCACCATCCCCGCCTGCCGGAACCACGCGAGCGCATCCGCCACCCCCTCGCGCCAGTCGCGCGGTGCATAGCCCAACTCGGCCCGCGCCCGCGCGCTCGAGAAGTACATCATGTGCCCCGCCATCTTGAGCGCGTCGCGCGTCAGCATCGGCTCGCGCCCGGTCAACCGCGCCACCGCCTCGGCACCCCACGCCAGCGGTCGTAGCGGCCCGATCGGCAACCGCACGCGCGGCGGCCGTCGGCCCGCCCGCGCGGCGATCTCACCCAGCATCGTCGCCAGCGTTACGTCCTCCCCGCCCAGGATATAATGCCGCCCCACCTGACCGAGCTCCAGCGCCGCGACATGGCCGTCCGCCACGTCGTCTACATGCACCAGATTGAGCCCGGTATCGACGAAGGCGGGCATCCGGCCGCTCGCCGCCTCGACGATGATCCGCCCGGTGGGCGTGGGCTTCACGTCGCGCGGGCCGATCGGCGTGCTCGGGTGGACGATCACGGCGGGCAGGCCCTCGCCCTCGATCATCGCTTCCACGATCCGCTCGGCTTCCACCTTGCTGCGCTTGTACGCGCCAATCGCGGTCTCGGGGGTGAGCCGCCGCGTCTCGTCCGCCGCGCCGCCCCGCAACGGCGCGATCGTCGCCACGCTCGACGTATGCACCACGCGACGCACCCCGACCGCGAGCGCCGCCTGCATCGTGGCGCGCGCGCCCGTACGGTTGTTGCTGACGATTTCCCCCGGGTCCGGCGCCCACAATCGATAGTCCGCTGCGCAATGAATCAGCGCGTCGCAACTTTTCAGCGCCTGTGTCATAGTAGCCACATCACGCACATCCGCTTCGGCCAGCTCGCCGGGAAAGTCCGATAAGTTGGCCTTTCCAGCGACGCTTCGAGCAATGCCGCGCACCACATAACCGCGTGTGGCCAGCGCGCGCGCAACGGCGGAGCCCACGAAGCCCGAAACGCCGGTCACTCCGACACGCGCGTACAATTGTGTCAGGGTTCACCTCGCACTAACTCGCCGCCGCATAGCCCGGTTGATGGAACCGGGAAAGCGGGCGGGCAGACAAGGCGTGAGTGTGGCGCATATCCTGGGCGAAATGCTGGCGGTGCTCGCGCTGGCGGGATCGGCATATATGCTGCTCGCCGCGATTCTTGTTGGCAAGTACCGCACGCGTCCCGTGCCCGTTCTAGCGCACGCGCCGGGCGTGACGCTGCTGAAGCCGTTGCACGGTGCCGAGCCCAGGTTGGATGACAATTTGGGCGCGGCTTTGCGCCAAGACTATCCGGGCTCGGTGCAGACGATCTTTGGCGTGTCGCGCTCGGGCGATCCGGCGCTGGCCGCCGTGGCGCGACTGCGGCGCGCGCATCCGGGGCATGATATCGCGGTGGTGGTCGATCCCGCGCGGCATGGATCGAACGCCAAGGTTTCCAATTTGATGAACATGGCCGCGCACGCGCGCCATGATGTCATCGTGCTCGCAGACAGCGACATGGGCGTGCCGCCCTCCCACCTCGCGCGCGTGGTCGCCGAGCTGGAGCAGCCGGGCGTAGGCGCGGTGACGTGCCTGTATCACGGGCGGGGCGACGCGGGCTTCTGGTCGCGTTTCGCCGCCGCTGGCATCAGCTGGCAGTTCTTGCCCGGCGTGGTCGTCGGCCGCGCGTTGGGGCTGGCGCAGCCGTGCATGGGCGCGACGATCGCACTGCGCGCCGAGACATTGCAGGCGATTGGCGGTTTCGGCTCGCTCGCGGACACGTTAGCGGACGATCATGCGCTTGGCGCGGCGGTAGCGGCGACGGGTCGGCGTGTCGGCGCCCCACCGATCCTGCTCGCGCATGGGTCGGCCGAGGCCTCGCTTGTCGAGCTGGCGCGGCGCGAGCTGCGCGCCAACGCGACGGTGCGCGAGATCGAGCCTGCCGGGTTCGCGGGTAGTCTGCTAACATATCCGCTGCCACTGGCACTGGGCGCGCTCGCGTTCCTCGGCGCGACGCCGCTCGCACTCAGTGTAGCCGCGGTCGCCACCGTGGCGCGCTTCGCGGTCGCGCTGAGTGCCGACCACGCGGCGGGCGCGCGCACCGCGCCGCTCGCGTGGCTACCCGCGCGCGATCTCGCCAGTTTCGGCCTGTTCGTTGCCTCCTTCTTCGTGCGCAGCGTTGACTGGCGCGGCGCGCGCCTCACATTGCTGGGCGAAGGCGCGATCGCCGATGCCATCATGGAACCCGCCGAATGATGAAGACCCTGTTCCTGCAGCCGCCGTCGTTCGATGGCTATGACGGCGGCGCCGGCGCGCGCTACCAGAACAAGCGCGAGATCAAGAGCTTTTGGTACCCGACCTGGCTGGCACAGCCCGCCGCGCTGGTCGAGGGATCGAAGCTGATGGATGGCCCGCCGCACCGGCTGACATTCGAGGACGTGGCCGCCGAGGCGAAGCAACGCGACCTGGTGGTGATGCACACCTCCACGCCCTCCTTCGATCAGGACGTGAAATTCGCGCGCGCGCTAAAGGAGCTGAAGCCCGATCTTAAGATCGGTATGATCGGCGCGAAGGTCGCGGTGGACCCGCAGGGCTCGCTCGCCGCGAGCGACGCGATCGACTGGGTGGCGAGGAACGAATTCGATTTTACCTGCCAGGATGTCGCGCGCGGCGATGCTTTGGCGGACATCAAGGGCATCAGCTACCGCAACCGCGAAGGCGCGATCGTCCACAACGCGGACCGCGCGATCGTCATGGATATGGACCAGCTCCCGTTCGTGACTCCGGTTTACGAGCGCGACCTCAAGATCGAAGAATATTTCATCGGGTATCTCAAGCACCCGTACATCAGCTTCTACACCGGGCGCGGCTGCAAATCGCGCTGCACCTTCTGTTTGTGGCCGCAGACCGTGGGCGGACATAATTACCGTGTCCGTTCGGTCGGCCATGTGGTCGACGAGGTGAAGTACGCGCTGAAGGCCTTCCCGCAGGTGAAGGAAATCTTCTTCGACGACGATACACTGACCGACAACCTGCCGCGCGTTGAAGCACTCGCGAAGGAACTCGGCAAGCTCGGTGTGCCATGGTCGTGTAATGCCAAGGCGAACGTGCCGTACGAGACCTTGAAAGTGCTCAAGGATAACGGCCTGCGTCTGCTGCTGGTCGGTTACGAGAGCGGTAATCAGAAAATTCTGCACAACATCAAAAAGGGTCTCCTAATCGAGACCGCGAAGAAGTTCAGCAAGGATTGCCACGCGCTCGGCATCGCGGTCCATGGAACCTTCATCCTCGGCCTTCCCGGCGAGACTCGCGAGACGATCCAGGAGTCGATCCGCTACGCCAAGGAAGTCAATCCGCACACGATGCAGGTTAGCTTGGCCGCGCCCTATCCCGGCACCTTCCTTTACAAGCAGGCGGTCGAGAATGGCTGGTTCGAGGCGGGATCGCAGATGGTCGCGGATAGTGGCGAGCAGATTGCGCAGCTCAGCTACGATCACCTTCCCGCGCGTGAAATCTTCGAGGCGGTCGAAACCTTCTACAAGAAGTTCTACTTCCGCCCCTCCAAAATCCTCGACATCGTCGGCGAGATGGTCACCGATCGCCACATGATGACGCGACGACTGCGCGAGGGCGTCGAGTTCTTCCACTTCCTGCGCACCCGCAAGGGCGCCTTGGCCTGATGCCATCGTCCCCCCTCCCTGCAAGGGAGGGGCTAGGGGTGGGTGCCTCCGTTCCGCAAGGATCGCTAATCATAACCGCCGACGATTTCGGCGCGGACATCGCAGTCAACGAAGCGGTCGAGCAAGCGTATCGAAACGGCGTCCTGACCGCAGCGAGCCTGATGGTCGCCGCCCCCGCCGCCGCCAATGCGGTTGCCCGCGCGCGCGCGATGCCGGGACTGGGCGTCGGCCTGCATCTGGTGCTGGTCGATGGCACGCCCGTGCTGCCGCCCGGCTCGGTCCCCGATCTGGTCGGCCCCGATGGCCGCTTCCGCCCGAACATGGCGCTCGCGGGCATGAACTTCCTGCGCCCGCGCGTGCGCCGCCAGCTCCGGGCCGAGATCACCGCGCAGTTCGAGGCGTTCGCCGCGACCGGCCTGCGACTCGATCATGTCAACGCGCACAAGCATTTTCACCTGCACCCGGTCGTGGCCTCGCTGCTGCTGGAGATCGGCCCACGCTTCGGGATGCGCGCCGTCCGCGCGCCGGCGGAGCCCGCCGACGTGCTGGCGCGGACCGAGCCGACCGCGACGCCATTGTCGGCACGTCTCGCCACCCTCTACGCCCGACGCCTCGCCGCCCGCCTGCGCCGCACTGGCCTAAGCGTGCCCGACGCGGTCTTCGGCCTGCGCTGGACCGGCCACCTGACCGCCGCCCGCCTGCGCGCGCTGATCGCGCATCTCCCTCCCGGCGCGGTCGAAATCTACGCACACCCCGCCACCCGCGACAACTTCCCCGGCCATGCGCCGGGAGCCGCGCACGTGGCCGAACTCGAGGCGCTGACCGATCCAGCCGTCATCGCCGCCGTCGCCGCGAGCGGACGGCGGCTCGCCAGCTTCGCGACCGCCTGATGTCGCGTTCCACGCTCGCGTTGCTGTTGGCGACGCTGGCGGGTCTGGCGATCGCGGTCGTGGCGATCGGGCAGGTTGGCCTCGCCCCCGTGCTCGCGGCGGTGGGACGGATCGGCTGGCCGGGGTTCGGCGCGCTGGTAGCGTATAGCTTGGTGCCGCTCGCGCTGCTGGGCGCTGCATGGTGGGCGTGCGCGCCAGCACCCCGGCCCGGCCCGGCGCGCTTCGCCTGGGCGCGCACCGTGCGCGAGGGCGCGACCGATGTGCTCCCCTTTGCCCAGTTCGGCGGGCTGCTGGTTGGCGCGCGCGCGCTGACCAGCGCCGGCGTGGGCACGGCGGACGCATGGGCGTCGATGGTCGCCGATCTGTCGACCGAACTCGCAGCGCAGCTCGTGTTTACGCTTTACGGGGTGGGCGCACTCGCGCTCGCACTGTCGGGCCACGGCGACGCCGCCCGGCTTTGGCCCATTATCGGCGTTGGCGTCGTGGCAAGCGTCAGCATCCTCTCGGCCTTCCTCGCGTTCCAGCGCCCCATGCTGCGGCTGGCGGGGGGGCTGGCGGAGCGCGTGCTGCCCGGTGCCGCCACAACCACTACGGGCGTCGCGGACGCGCTGGCGGTCATCTACGCGCGTCGCACGGGGGTAGCGGTTGCGTTCGCGCTCAATCTCGTCGCGTGGATCGCCAGCGCGGGCGGCGCGTGGCTGGCGCTCATGCTCATGCATGTGCCCGCCGCGCTCTGGGCGGTGCTCACGATCGAGGCGCTGATCTTCACGCTGCGCTCGGCCGCGTTCATAGTGCCAGGCGCGCTAGGCCTGCAGGAGGCCGCCTACGCCTTGATCGGGCCGATCTTCGGCCTCGATCCCGCGACCGCGCTTGGGCTAAGTCTGATCAAACGGGCGCGTGATCTCGCGATCGGCGTGCCCGCGCTGTTGCTATGGCAGGCGGGCGAGAGCCGACGGCTGCTCTCCCGACCCCGCCGGGGTTAGAACAGCACGCCTGCCTCGATCACGCCCCGGAACTGGTCCCGCTTGTCGCCGTTCGCGCCGAAGCCCAAATCAGGATCGATGCTGCCGATCCCGGTGTAGCTGGCGTCCGCGCGCAAAAAGAGCGGACCTTTCTGCACGGCCGGAGTCACGGTCACGCTCCACGCGGACGCGCGCGCGCCATAGCCGAACAGGTTGGGCGTTGCGGGGACGAAGTTGCCACCTGGATATTGATCGTGGTGACCCCAGGTCTTCTCGTACTCGCCGCGCGCAGCAATGCTGAATCCCTGCTTGAACGCGCGGTTCACGAGCAGCGCGCCACCAATCGATTCGGCGCGCTGTGTCAGACCGATGCTTGGGATCACGTGCGTGCGCGCATACTGGACGTAAGGATTGATCGTCCACGGGCCGGACTTGTAGGTATAAATGATGTTGTACAGTCCGCCATTGTTCTGCGCAGGGGGAGACTGGAAGCGGAAGCTCTCGGTCTTGTCGATATTCTCACCCGCCACGATCGAAAAACTGTTCTTGGCATTGATCGTGTAGGCGAACGATCCCACTAGCCAGTTTAGCTTGTCTGAATAAAAGCCGTCATTCACGGATACGTTCACCGCGATCTTGCCCTTGGCATAGCCCACCTGCACGCCGCGACTGACCGCAGGCTCCTGGTTCCAGAGCAGGCCGCGCTGGATATTCTGGTTCTGGAAGGTGAAGGTGTATTCTGCGCCGTAAAGTGTCGGGATCAGGCCACCCGTAATCGTCCACTCGGCGTTGGGCACGATGCGGATGAACGCCTGGGGCACCGGCCCATACACATCGCTGGTCGCCCCTCGCGAGCCGGGACCCGAAGCGATCCCCCGATATCCGCTCACTGCGGGCAAGTAGGCGGTGCCAAGCGAGGGCAGCGAGTAAACGCCCGCCTGCATCGCAAACTGCACCTTGCCCGTGGTCGTTTGCACGAAGACCGTGCCGTTGGAGATGTCCGCGCGGCTATCGTTGTCCAGCACGCCAGCCGCGCCGGGATGGCTGGTGAACACGGCAAGCCCCGTCACCGCGCCGCTGACGACCAGATGGCCGAGCGGGGTATCCACGCCGAATGGGATCGTATTGGCACTGAGCGGCCCGGAGTAGGGCGGGAAGGCGGGCGCAGTTGGCGCGGCGGCCGCGGCGGCAGGGGGCGTGGCGGCAGGCGCGGCGGGCTTCACGGTCGCGTCGCCCGCGGGCGCGGTGTCCTGCGCCGCGGCACCGCTGGCGGCGAACGTGGTTGCGGCCAGGAGCGAAAGGCGCAGATAGTTCATCGGTTAAAATCCCCTTGCCGGGTTCGGCCCGGTGCCCAAAGAAGTTCAGCAAGTCGCGTGCCAAGTGTGCGGCAGCGCAGCATTGCATGGTGGCGCATAAGCCCGCGCGGGGCGGCACCGCGCAAAGCGTAAGCGAGCGCCTAATGTGCGGGCAGAACGGGTGGACTACTCCACCGACGGCCGAGCGCGTCCGCCCTTGATCCGGGCGCGCTTGCCCTTGGCGGCATGGCGGCGCTCCACCGACGCCTTCGTCGGCCGCGTCGCGCGCCGCCGCTTGGGCGCGGGCACGGCGGCGGCGATCAGCGAGACCAGCCGATCGATCGCCGCCGATCGGTTCATCTCCTGCGTGCGATGCTCCTCCGCCAGCAACACGATCACGCCGTCCTGCGTCAATCGCCGCCCCGCCGCGCGCGCCACGCGCCCCTTGACCGGATCGGGTAGCGACTCGCTAGAAGCCAGATCGAACCGTAGCTCGACGGCGGTCGACACCTTGTTCACATTCTGCCCGCCCGGCCCGCTCGCGCGCACGAAGCGCAGCTGCAGCTCCTCGTCCGCGATCGAGAAACCGTGGCCGACGTCAATGCGCATCGATCTCGCCTGGTCGGGAAAGATAGTGGTACGCCGCCCACGCCCCCGCGAAGCACACCGCCGTTACGCTCGCGCTCGGCCGTGCGGTTCCATCGTGAAACATCGTGGCGAAGGTCGCTGCGAGCGCGCCCATGCCGAATGTCGCGGTGCCCGACAGCGCGGTGATCGATCCCGAGTGCCCCGGATCGACCGCGAGCCCGAGCGCGGATAGGTTCGCCGACAGGAAGCCATACGTACCAAGCGTCACGAACGCGAAAGCGAACGTCACCCACAGACCCGCCACGCCGCCCCACGCCGCGACCGCGAAGCCGATCACCACCGAAATCCGCAGCGCGACGTTGACGATCGCCTGCGGTGTGTATCGCGTCAGCAACCAGCGGTTGACCTGCGCCGAGCCGATAAAGGCGATCGCGTTCGAGGCGAACAGCCCGCTGAACTGCGTTGGCGTGATGCCGAAATCCTCGATGAAGAGCGTCGCGCTCGACGCGACATACACCATCAGGCACGCGGCCGAGAGCGCCATGGCGAACATGTAGCCCAGCAACCGTCGGTGGGTGAGCAACCGGGCGTAAATGCGGAGCGGATGCGAGGCTCGCGCCGCCATCCGCTGTGCTTGACCGCGCGTTTCGGGCAAGGTCAGCACCGCCGCTGCAAGCACCATTGCGGCAAACACCGTCAGTACGACGAAAATCGCGCGCCATCCCCAGACCGCGAGCAGCAGCGAGCCGCCCAGCGGAGCGAGCACGGGCGCGACGCCGAACACGAGTGTCAGCGTGGAGAAAATGCGCGCGCTCTGGCTGGTATCGAATCGGTCGCGCACCGTCGCGCGCGCGATGACCTGCGCCGCGCAGCCGCCCAGCCCCTGCAACAGCCGACCCACCGTCAGCACCTCGATCGAAGGCGCGAGCGCGCAGGCGATCGACGCCGCCAGATACAGCAGTAGCCCCGCAATCCACGGCCGGCGTCGTCCATAGCGGTCCGAAAGCGGCCCGTGCACCAATTGTCCCAGCGCCATGCCCGCCAGGAAGGTGGAGATCGTCGCGCCCACCGCGCCGGGCGACGCGTGGAGCGCGCGGCCGAGTGTAGGCAAGCTCGGCAGGTACAGATCGGTCGACATCGCGCCGACGGCGGTCATCGATCCGAGTAGAAGGATCAGCCCCAGGGTGGGACGCGCGGTGGATGCACCCGTTTGCACGGACGCCGACGAGGCGGAAACGGCGGGCATGATGGCTGCGGGCTCCCCTGAACGGTCGCGGGCTTTGACAGCGGCGGCTGGTGATGGCAACCGCACGCGCTTATCTGGGGTGCTTGGGCTCGCCCGCCATTGGAGACTGTCGTTGATCAAACCCGAATGGGGCACCAAGCGCGCCTGCCCCAAGTGCAACACCCGCTTCTACGATCTGAGCAAGGACGATCCCGTCACCTGTATCAATTGCGGCAACGCGTGGGCACCCGAGCCGATCCTGAAATCGAAGCAGCCGCTCAGCTATGATCAGCCCAAGGCGGCGGTTGCGGCCGTGGCGGTCGATGGCGAACTGGGCGAGGAGGATTTGGAGATCGATGAGGCCGAAGCCCCCGCCGACGATGAGAACGACATCGGCGGCGAGGACGAACTCGCCGAGGTTGTCGACCCCGCGAGCGAACAGGAAGTCTGATGCTGTCCACCTTCCCCCTACCCGGGGGGAGGGACAGGCCGAAAGCCAGGGAGAGGGAGGGTGCGACCGGGCGCTCCGCTTTCCAGCAACGCTCCCTCTCCCTCGCTCCGCGATGCCGTTCCCCCGATAAAGGGGAGGGTAGAAGGTCCTACGGCGTCGCCTTGATCCAGCGGTCGATCTTGGCTTCCAGCACCGCCATCGGCAGCGCGCCATCTTCGAGCACGCGCGCGTGGAACTGGCGTACGTCGAACTTCGGCCCTAGCGCGCTTTCCGCCTTGGTCCGCAGGCGGCGGATCGTCAGCTGGCCCACCTTGTACGCCAGCGCCTGGCTAGGGATCGCGATGTACCGCTCCACCTCGGCGGTCGCGTCGGTGCGGCCCATCGCACTATTGTCGAGCATATACGCGATCGCTCTGTCTCGGGTCCAACCCTGCGAATGGATGCCCGTATCGACCACCAGCCGCATCGCGCGCAGCATCTCGTCCGATAGGTTGCCAAACTTCTGGTAGGGATCGGTGTAGAGTCCCAGCTCCTCGCCCAGGGACTCCGAGTACAAAGCCCAGCCCTCGACATAGGCGGTGTTGCCACCGAACCGCTGGAATGCGGGCAGCGCCTTGTTTTCCTGCGCCAGGCTGATCTGGAAGTGATGCCCAGGCTCGCCTTCGTGCAGGAACAGCGTCTCTTCGGTGAAGGTCTGACGACTAGGGAGGTCGTACGTATTATAATAGAATACACCCGGCCGCGATCCATCGGGCGTGCCGCCGTTGTAATAGGCTCCAGCCTGGTTCTTCGCGACGTAATCGGGCACGGGCCGGATTTCCAAAGGCGTTTTGGGCGTCAGCACGAACAGCTTGGGCAGCTGCGCCTCCACCTTGGCCTTGATCCGCCGAAAATCGTCCCCGAAGGCCTGCGCGCTTTGTGGGGCCAATTTCGGATCGTTCCGGACCGCCACGAAAAACGCCGCCAGCGTCCCTTTGAACCCCAGCCGCGCCTTGACCGCCTCCATTCCCGCGCGGATCCGCGCCACCTCGGACAGGCCAAGCTCGTGGATCTGCGTGGGTGTCAGATCGGTCGTCGTCGTCGAGCGTACCAGATATTCGTACAGCTTCGCCCCGCCCGGCATCTGCCCCAGGCCGACGCTGGTGCGAGCGTGCGGGCGGTATTCGATCTTTAGGAAATCCCGCAGGCGCGTGTACGCTGGATCAATCTTGTCGCGTACCGCCGCGCCATACGCCGCCGTCAGCCGCGCCTGATCCGCCGCCGGGATCGAAGCGGGATATTTGCGCGTCGGCCCCATGAACGGGCTCTTGTCGACGCCCTGCGCGATCAGCGAGTCGAGCTGGCCGATCACATTATCCACCACCAGCACGGGCTGCGTCACCCCGCTCGCCTCGCCTTGGCGGAAGCGCGCGATCGCCGCGTCGAGCGTGGCGACGAAACCATCGATCCGCTTAAGGTTGTTCTCGTAATCCGCGAGCGTCTTGAACGGCGCGGTACCCTCGCCCGAGCTGAAATCGGGGTAGAAGGTGTGCACGCCGAAAAAGTGATCGATCGGTCGCACGATCGATGCGTCCACGATTTCGGGCCGCAGCCCAGCCAGCGTATCGAGCATCTGGAAGCGGAACACGTCGAAGCTGACCTGATCGGCGGGTGAGAGCGTGGCGCGGTCGATGCCGTTGAGCGCCGTTAAATCACGCCGCGCGGCCACGCGCCGCTCGGCGATCATGGTATCGGAAAACAGGTCTCCGAAACGGTCTGCGTAGCGCAAGTCGCCCCGCCCGATTGCGCTCAGCGGACTGCGGCGCAGTTCGTCCTCATCTGAATCGTGGAATATCTTTGCCAGTGTTGGCGAGCGCGACTGCCCCACGGACCGTGTCGACGCGCTGACCTGAGCGAACGCTTGAGGAGGGGTAAGGACAAAAAGGGCGGCGGCAAGAACTAGGCGCATGAACGATAAACTCCGTTGCACCCGACCGTGCTACGGGCGCGCCGCCTGGGCGGTCAATCAAACTGCGGCACTTACTAGCGCGTTGGATCAATGCGGCCCGTGCCCGCCACCTGCGTGGCCGCCGCCCTCATGACCACCGCCTTCACGACCACCGCCCGCGTGGCCTCCGCCCATGCCGCCGCCGAAGTGCGGCGTACGTAAGCCGCGTTGGGGCGTGAACGATCCGTGCATTTGTTTGAACGAGTCGCCGCGCGCGTGGTCGCGGTCGAAGTGGGCCACGTCGCCACGATTGAACCTTCGCTCACCTTCGCCGCGTCGATAGTAGAAATTATTGTCGTTACCCCAATAGCCATCATGAATAGGGCCGTAAAAGCCGTCATAATAGCCGTCATAGGAGTATGGATTGCTAGCGAAGCCGACACCACCCCCTGATCCTAAATCGCATGCGGCGAGCGAAAAAAGCGGTAACGTGCTCACTAGCACGACAATCACACGTTTCATGAAAAGACGCTCCATATACTGTGTGAAAACGACTAATTGGCCAGAATAGTTCATCCCCATACCAATTCGCACCAAATAAAACTCGACCCGATTTTCGCCTGCACTAAGCGTACTTACCCGGGTCGAACGACTGCACGCGCCCGACCAGCAGCTTGTCGATCTTGCGACCGTCCAGATCAACAATTTCGAACCGCCAACCCTGACGCGTGAAATGCTCTCCGCATTCGGGAAAATGCCGCACTTCGGCCAGAACATACCCCGCCGCCGTCTCATAATCCCGCTCCTCGGGAAGCTTGATCTCTAGCAGTTCGGCCATTTCGTCGGCGGGCATCGCGCCCGCGATCAGCCAGCTACCGTCCTCGCGTCGCAACGCGAGCGCCTCGTCTCCCTCGTCCAGATCGCTACGGAACGCGCCCGCGATCGCGGCGAGGAGGTTGGACGGTGTTACGATCCCCTCGAAATGCCCGTATTCGTCGTGGACCAGCGCCAGCGGCACATTGCCCGATTGCAGCACGCCAAGCGCGTCCGACGCGTCGGTCACGTCGGGGATCACGGGCACTTTGCGCAGCGCCGCGCGCAGATCGAGGGGCTCCCCGCCCAGCAACCGCCCGAGCAGGGTGTGCGCCTCGACGACGCCCAGAATACGGTCGATGTTCCCCTCCGCCACGACAAGGCGCGTGTGCGGCGTGGCGCTCAGGCGTGCGCGTATCGTCGGCTGATCGGAGTCCGCGTCCAGCCACTCCACCTCGGTCCGCGGCGTCATGATCCCGCGCACGGTGCGGTCGACCAGCCGCATCACGCCCGCGATCATCGCGCGCTCGCCCTCATCGAGCGTGCCGCTCGTGGTCGCCTCCGCGACCACCATCTGCACTTCCTCCGCGGTCACCTGTTGCGCCGCGCGCGGGCGGCCGAACAGTGCGAGCACCAGGCGGCTAGACCGGTCGAGCAGCCAGGCGATCGGTGCGGCTACGCGGGCGAGGCCGGCCATGAACGGCGCAACGGCAGCGGCGATCGGCTCGGCGGAGCGCAGCGCCAGCTGCTTGGGGATCAGTTCGCCGATCGTGAGGCTGAAATAGGTGGTAAGCGCGATCACGCCGGCGAAGCCCAGCCGCGCCGCGATGCCGGGCGCGAGACCGAGCATCGCCAGCCGCTCGCCCACAGGGCCGCCCAGCTTCTCGCCCGAGAATGCACCCGCCAGAATGCCGATCAGCGTGATGCCGATTTGCGCCGTCGATAGAAATCGCCCCGGGTTTTCGCCGAGCGCCAGCGCGATCGCCGCCCCGCGCCGTCCCGCCTTGACCATCGTTTGCAACCGCGCCCGCCGGGCCGAGACGATCGCCAATTCGGACATCGCGAAAAAACCATTCAGGCCGATCAGCGCGAGAATGATGGCGACATCCGCCCAGGGAAAGGGGTGCATCAGGATCCGTCGCGCGAGAAGCCGCCGCAGACTAGCAACATCGATGCGCTTTGTTGAGGGCGTTCATCGTTCACGACGCTCGGCAAAGAAGATGCGCAACAAGGCTGCCGAAGCCGCATCTTCGATCCCACCGTAAACTTCGGGCCGATGGTGGATCGTTGGCCAGTGAAACAGGCGCGGCCCGTTCTCAACCGCTCCGCCCTTGGGATCGGACGCGCCGTAGTAAAGCCGTGCGATCCGCGCGTGTGCGATAGCCCCAGCGCACATTGCGCAAGGTTCGAGCGTAACCCAAAGGGATGCGCCGATCAACCGGTCCGACCTGACCTGCGCGGCGGCCTCCCGGATTACAAGCAGTTCGGCGTGCGCGGTAGGATCATGCAAGCGCCGCGTCGCATTCGCTGCTTCCGCGAGGATCGTCCCGTCCGCACCCACAAGCACTGCGCCGACCGGGATCTCGCCCGCCAGTCCGGCGGCCTGCGCAAGCGTGAGCGCGAGGGCCATGGGAAGCGAAGACAGCACGTCCGCTCCTAAATCCCACGTGGCAAGGGCGCGAGCCCGTAGCGATCAGATCGTGGCAGGGGGCCGCATCAGGCAATAGAATGCGTATAGCACGCCGGGAAGCCAGCCTAGCAGCGTCAGTAAAACGTCAATCCAAAACCGCTGCGAGGCACCTTCCTGGAGGAAAACACCCAGCGGCGGAAGCAGGATCGCGAGGAAGAGGCGGAGAAGGTTCATGCCTTAGTTGTTTGTCGCAGGAGCCTTCTTGATGCCGATCGCGGGGACGTCGATTTCCTTCTTGGTCGTCTCGACCTTGGGCACGTCGACCGTCTGCTTGGTCGTGCCCGCGACGATCTCGCCGGTAGTAACCTTCGGGACCTCGCCGCCGGTCACCGACACCTTGGGTGCCTCGAGCTTACCCCCAACATTGATCAAGCCAGTGAAGTAAGCAAGCGCAACAAGCGCCAGTAAAAGAAGAATTGCGATGATCAAACCGGTGTTGCCACCCCGCTTGACGACGACAGCCTCGCCGGTGGCGGGATCGCGGCGGATTTCGTCAGCCATAGAGTGAACTCCTGTTGAATGCAGCGCCTGAACGCCGCACCATCGTCGTTGGTTGCGCGCCCGTCCGTGTCAGCTTGGTAAACTGGGTGTATTTACCCCCATGCTGGCCAGATATCGGCGCACCGCGCGCGCTGCCTGGCGGATGCGGTGCTCGTTCTCCACGAGCGCGATACGCACATGCCCGTCCCCTTCCTCGCCGAACCCCACGCCCGGCGCGACTGCCACGCCCGCATGGGTCAACAGCTGCTTGGAAAATTCCAGGCTGCCCAGATGTATCAACGCGGGCGGTAGCGGCACCCACGCGAACATCGACGCGCGTGGGGAGGGCACCTCCCAGCCTGCGCGGCCGAAGCTCTCCACGAGCACGTCGCGGCGACGTTTATAGAGCGCGCGCACATCGTCCACGCAGTCCTGCGGCCCGTTGAGCGCGGCGGTCGCCGCCGCCTGGATCGGCGTGAATGCGCCATAATCGAGGTAACTTTTTACCCGCGCCAATGCTGCGAGCAACCGTGCATTGCCCACCGCGAAGCCGATCCGCCAGCCCGCCATCGAGTAGGTTTTCGACATCGATGTGAACTCGACCGCAACCTCTTTTGCACTGGGCACCTGCAGGATTGACGGGGTGGGCTGTCCATCGAAATAGATTTCCGCATACGCCAGATCGCTCATGACAATCAGTCCGTGGGTGTGCGCGAACTCGATAACCTGCGCGTAGAATGCCAGATCGGCCACCTCGGCGGTGGGGTTCGCGGGATAGCCCATGACCAGCACGCGCGGGGTGGGCACGGTGTAACGGACCGCGCGCTCGAGCATTTCGAAAAAATGCGGGCCGGGGGCGGCGGGTATCGAGCGGATCGACGCGCCCGCGATGATGAAGCCGAAGGTGTGCAGCGGATAGGACGGGTTGGGCGCCATCACAACGTCGCCGGGCGCGGTGATCGCCTGCGCCATGTTGGCGAACCCCTCCTTCGAGCCGAGCGTGACGACGACTTCGGTTTCGGGATCGAGGTCCACCTGCCAGCGCCGCTTGTAATACGCCGCCTGCGCGCGCCGCAGCCCGGGGATGCCCTTCGACGCGCTGTAGCCGTGGGCTCCGGGCGAGGCCGCGACCTCGGCCAGCTTGGCCACCACGTGGGCAGGCGGCGCGCCGTCGGGATTGCCCATCCCCAGATCGATGATGTCCTGCCCCTGTCCGCGAGCACGGGCTTTCATCGCGTTCACTTCGGCGAACACGTAAGGGGGTAGGCGGCGAACGCGGTAGAAGTCTTGGTTACTCATGATCCTCCGGCAGACGAGCGGCAGGGATAGCCGCCCGTCCCGGAGCGGCTTACATCGTCTTGTGGCGACGCCTGTGCGTCATGCCGCCATGACGCGTGCCGCCCTGGCCCATCATCGCTGAATTGTCACGACCGCCACCCTTGTAATTGTCCCCTGCCATGCGCTGCTCCGACGCGCTCTGCCGACACTTGTCGGTCACGCTGCGGCTGCAGACGGGCAGGCTGGCCGAGTCGACCGGGGTCGGCATCGGTGCGGACGCGGTCGCATCCATCGGTGCGGGCGGCGTCGATGGCGCGGTCGCGTCCGTCGATGTGGGCGGCGCGGACGGCGTCGCGGGTGCGGTCGCGTCCATTGATGCAGGCGGCATCGTCGGAGCGGTCGTTCCGGCGGGCGGCGCGGTCATCGGCGCGGATGCGGGAGCGGCCGCGTCCTGAGCGAATACGGGAGCGAGAGTGGCCAGCGCGAACGCGGCCGTGACGGGGACGAGGAACTTCATCGAGCGATACTCCTTCGCAAATCGGGTCACCGCCAAAAAAGGCGGCGATTGCATCATTAGCGCCGTAATAATCGCTGGCCACCCGCGCGGGTTCCGGCCCATGGCTTCGCGCGTTGAGAGTCGGACAACAATAACCTGTCGGAGGAGCGCCATGGCAACCAAAGCCAAGCCCACGCCCGAGCCCGATGTCGCGGCCCAGCTTCGTCGTTTCACCAACCTTATGGGCCGCGCGCAGCAAGCGATGCTTGAATATTGGAGCAAGCAGGGTGCCGCGCCCAAGCCGTTCGATCCGGCGGCGGCGGGCGCGGCGGCGAGCGAATGGACTAACGCCATGACCGCGATGCTGGGTGACCCCGAGCGTCTGGCCACGATACAGGGCGACTATTGGCGCGAGCTGACGAAGCTCTGGACCGGGGGTGCTGTGCCCGGCCCACTTGCGGCGGCGGCGGACAAGGACAAGCGGTTCAAATCGGACGCATGGCGCGAACAGCCCGTATTCGATTTCATCCGCCAGGCTTATCTGCTGACTGCGCGCACGATCATAGAGTCAGCCACGGGCGCACAAGGGCTGGACACGCACGCTCGCCAGAAAATGTTATTCTACACACGCCAGTTCGTCGACGCGATGAGCCCGTCCAATTTCGCCGCGCTCAATCCCGATGTGATGAAGGTGGTCGCGGAAAGCGACGGCGAAGTGCTGCTGCAGGGCCTGGAGCATATGCTGGACGACCTTTCCGCCGGGCGGCTGACGATGGTGGACGAGAACGCGTTCGAGGTGGGCCGCAACATCGCCGCTACGCCGGGCAAGGTGGTTTACGAAAACCGGCTATTCCAGCTGATCCAATACGCGCCGACCACCGCGACGGTCCACGTAACGCCGCTGCTGATCTTCCCGCCGTGGATCAATAAATTCTACATCCTCGATCTCGGCCCCGCCAAGAGCTTCATCGCGTGGGCGGTCGCGCAAGGGCTGACCGTCTTCGTAGTCTCGTGGCGCAACCCCGGCAGCGAATTCGCGAAGGCCACGATCGATACTTACGTGTGCGAAGGTTTCATGGAGGCCGTTCGCCGCGTCCTTGCCGCCACGGGCGCGCGGTCCACTCACGCAATTGGCTACTGCGTCGCTGGCACCACGCTTGCCGCTACGCTCGCCTTTCTCGCCGCGCGGGGAAAGTCGGCGCTCATCGAAAGTGCTACCCTTTTTACGGCGCAGGTCGATTTCGAGGACGCGGGCGAACTCAAGGTCTTCACCGACGACGCTCAGCTGAAGGCCATCGAGGAATTGACCCAGCATACGGGTTATCTCGACGGCCGCTACATGGCGGGCACCTTCAACCTGCTCCGCTCGAACGACCTGATCTGGAATTACGTCATCAATAATTACTTGATGGGCAAAGACTATCTGGCATTCGACCTCCTGTTCTGGAATGCGGACGCCACCAACGTCCCCGCGACCTGGCATGCGAGCTATCTGAAAGATTTCTACCGCGACAACCGTCTGACTCGCGGCGAAATTACGATCGACGGCACCGCGATCGACCTCTCCGCCGTCCGCACCCCCACTTACATCCAGGCGGGAAAGGAGGACCACATCGCCCCCGCGCGCTCGGTCTACCACGTCACGCACCACTTCACCGGCCCGCTGCGCTTCATCCTAGCAGGTAGCGGCCACATCGCGGGCGTAATCAACCCGCCAAGCGCGGCCAAGTATAATTACTGGTCGAGCGAGGACGCGCTTCCCGCCACTCTCGACGAATTCATCAGTACAGCGACCGAGACCAAGGGCAGTTGGTGGCCCGACTGGCGGCGCTGGATCGCACCCCGATCGGGCGCGCAGGTGGCGGCGCGCGATCCGGGTGCGGGAGTGGAGGATGCGCCGGGAAGGTATGTGGTGGAAAAGGTGGGCTAGCCACGATCTTTGTAGGGGATAACCAGACTTGCCGTCATCTCGGGCTTGACGCAGGACCTAACCTGTCTCCGCTGGCCGGTTTTGAACCGTGGGAAAACAATTTCCGGGCTCGAACCCGGGATGAAAGGTGAGAGGGGCATTCTGAAATAATCGATCCCGGCGCTAAGTCTCGCGCGCCCAACCCGGCGCGGCGGGTACCAATGTCGCTAGAAACGCGCTCGCACTCGCCGTGATCTCGGCGTGGGTAATGTCGTTCATTCGGTCCCAGGTCGTATACATGTTACGCAGCCGGGGGTTGGCGCGTAGTCGCGGGGCGTTGCGCGCCAGGAAGTCCCAGTAGAGCGCATTGAACGGACAGGCATCGGGGCCAGTGCGCTGCTTCACCTTATAGGTGCAGGATCCACAATAGTCGCTCATCGTGTTAATGTAATTGCCGCCGCCCGCATAGGGCTTGCTGCCCATCAGGCCACCATCGGCATATTGGCTCATCCCGATCACATTGGGATCCTCGACCCACTCATAGGCGTCCGCATAGACGACGAGATACCAGTCCGAGACCTCCTGCGGATTGGCGCCGATCAGCATCGCGAAATTGCCGAGCACCATCAGTCGTTGGATATGGTGTGCATAGGCCTCGCGCGCTGTCTGGCCGACCGATTCGCGCACACAGTGCATCGCGGTCTCGCCGGTCCAGTAGAAGTCGGGCAACGGACGGACGGCGTTGAGTGCATTTCCCGCATGATACTCTGGCCCTGCGTGGAAGTAGACGCCACGCACATATTCGCGCCAGCCGAGGATTTGGCGAGTGAAGCCCTCCGTCGCGTTTAACGGCGCCTCGCCTTCGCGGTACGCGGTTTCGGCGGCTCCGATCACTTCGCGCGCGGTCAGAAGGCCGGAGTTGAGATACGGGCTGATGACCGCGTGATACAGGAATTCCTGCCCCGTGATCATTGCGTCCTGGTAGTCGCCGAAGTGAGGAAGCGCGAATGCGATGAAGTGGGCCAAGGCTTCGAGTGCGCCATCGCGCGTGACCGCAAACCAAAACGGCTCCAACAGCCCGAAGTGGCCGGGGAACTCGGCCGCGACTAGCGCTAGCACCTCCTGTGTGATCGCATCGGGCTCGAAGCGCGGAGGTGGCGGATAGTTGAGGCCGCGCGGCGGTGTCTTGCGGTTATCGTGGTCGAAGTTCCACTTGCCCCCGGTTGGCTTGCCCGGTGCCTCCATCAGCACGCCGGTCTGATCACGCAGCCGGCGGTAAAAATATTCCATCGTCAGGCCGCGTCTGTCCTTTGCCCAAGCGGCGAATTCGGCGCGACTGACGAGGAAGCGGTCGTCGGCCACGATGTCGCACGGCAGGCCGGTCTCGCGGCCCCACGCGTCCTGCATCGCGAGCACGCGCCACTCGCCCGCTTCGACAGTTCGGATGGCACTCGCGCCGTGGCGGGCGGCCGCGCGGGATATTTCGCCGCTGAGCGTGTGCGTGTTGGCGGGATCATCGAAGGGCACATAGTCAACGCGCCAGCCCGCCGCGCGCAGCGCGTCCGCGTGGTGGCGCATCGCGGAGAAAAGGAAGGCGATCTTCTTCTTGTGATGGCGCACATAGGTCGCCTCGGCACGTACCTCGGCCATCAGGATCACCGTGCTCGCGGGATCGAGGCCGCGCAGCGAGGCGAGATCGAGGGTCAACTGGTCGGCTAGGATGGAGACGAGCGTGGTCATGCCCGTTCCAGCGCCCTAAACGGCGCGGCGTGCCATGGGGTTTGCAGTCGCACGCTTGGCTTCGCGCCCTTCGCCGCCGTATGAGGGCCGCAATCCGTTGGAGCCCCACGCATGGACCTTCTCGTCACCACCGACTGGCTCGCCGCCGAATTGGCCAAGCCCGACCTCAAGGTTTTGGACGCGACGCTGTTCCTGCCCGAGCATGGCCGCGACGCAAAGGCCGAGTTCGAGGCGGGCCATGTCCCGGGCGCGGTGTTCTTCGACATCGAGGAACTGTCCGACACCGCGACCGAGCTGCCCTACATGCTTCCCCGGCCGGAGAAGTTCGCGAGCCGGATGCAGGGCCTGGGCGTCGGCGACGGCGCGCGGATCGTGGTCTATGACGACAGCCCGCTCTATTCGGCGGCACGCGCTTGGTGGATGCTGGGCGTGTTCGGCGCGCATAGCGTCGCGCTTCTGGACGGCGGGCTGGCCAAATGGAAGGCGGAGGGGCGCGCGATCGAGAGCGGTCGGCCCGTGGTGCGGCACCGCCACTTCACCGTCATGACCGATCGGCCCGGCGTGCGCGACCTGGGCCAAATGACCGAGACGCTGCGCACCGGCGCGAGCCAGATCGTCGATGCTCGCTCGCCCGGGCGCTTCGCGGGCACCGAGCCCGAGGCGCGCGCGGACCTGCGGCCGGGGCACATGCCAGGCGCGCGCAACCTCCATTACGCGACGCTGTTCAACGCGGACGGCACCTGGAAGTCGCCCGCCGGGTTGGATGCGGCGATCCTGTCGGCGGGGATCGATCCCGCCAAGCCCGTCATCTCGACTTGCGGATCGGGGATCACGGGGGCGACGCTGCTGTTCGCGCTGGCGCTGACGGGCCACAAAGGCGGCGCGCTCTATGATGGCAGCTGGTCCGAATGGGGTGCGCAGGCCTCGACCCCGGTCGTCACCGGCGCGGCGTGACCCAAGCGCCCAAGCGCGGCCGGGGCACGCAGATCGTCCATGGCGGGCGGCGGCCCGAGTGGACGGCGGGGCTGATCTCGCCCGCGGTGGGGCGCGCGTCGACGATGGTGTTCCCAAGCCTGGCGGCGCTCGAGAAAGCACGGCCGGGGGACGGGTTCTTCTACGGCCGCTACGGCTCGCCGACCCAGTGGGCGCTTGAGGACGCGCTGACCCGGCTCGAGCCGGGGGCGGCGGGAACGTGGCTCTATCCGAGCGGGGTGGCGGCGGTTGCGGCGGCTCTGCTGGCGTGTGTGAAGGCGGGCGATCATGTGCTGATGGTCGATACCGCTTACGATCCCACGCGCGCGCAGGCAGCCGCGCTGCTCGCGCCGATGGGGGTGGCGACCGAGTTCTACGATCCGATGATCGGCGCGGGCATCGCCAAGCTGATCCGGCCCGAGACCGCGCTGATCGTGATGGAGAGCCCCGGCAGCCTGACCTTCGAAGTGCAGGACGTGCCCGCGATCGTGGTAGCGGCGCGCGCACGGGGGGTGGCGACGATCCTCGACAACACTTGGGCGACGCCGCTTAGATTTCGGGCGATCGAGCGGGGGGTCGATCTGAGCGTGCAGGCGCTGACCAAATATGTGGGCGGTCATTCGGACCTGATGGCGGGCGCGGTGACCGCTGCGCCGGGGGCGTGGGAGCGGCTGGTCACGACGAGCAAGGCGCTGGGGCAGTGCTTGTCGCCCGACGATGCGTTTCTCGCGGCGCGAGGGCTACGGACGCTGCATGTACGGCTGGACGCGCATGAGGCGGGGGGGCTGGCGGTCGCCAAGTGGCTGGCGGGGCATCCGGCGGTGGCGCAGGTGTGGCATCCCGCGCTGCCCGGCTGTCCGGGGAACGCGTGGTTCAAGCGCGACTTTACCGGCGGGACGGGGCTGTTCAGCTTTACCTTGAAGCGGCCCGGCAAGGGGCGGCTGGAGGCGATGCTCGATGGGCTCAAGCTGTTCGCGATGGGTTATAGCTGGGGCGGGTTCGAGAGCCTGGCGCTGCCCGTCAACCCGAAGCCGCTCAGGACGGCGACGAAGTGGGAGGCGGCGGGGCCGACGGTGCGGTTATCGATCGGGCTGGAGGATCCCGCCGACCTGATCGCCGATCTCGATGCGGGGCTGGCGCGGTTCGAGGCGGCTTTGCCATAAACGGTACAATTGCTCCACGTGGAATATTTTTTTGGTTAGTTCCATATATATCCCTAGGGTAGCCCGATAAGCTTGTGCGTTTGCAGGCTGAGCCGCCAGCCGGGATGGGCGAGGCAGTAGGCGGTCGCGGCGGCGATGTTGGCGGCCTGATCGGGGCCGTCCATGGGCTGGAGGTAGCGGACGGGGAAGTCCCAAGCCGCGACGTCCGACGGGTCGAGGCCGGGCTGCGGGTGGACGAGCTTGAGTTCGTGGCCGTGCCGCTGAACCACCTTGGTTCCGGCCTTGGGACTGATGGTGAGCCAATCGATGCCGGGCGGGGCGGGAAGGGTGCCGTTCGACTCGACCGCGATGCGGAAAGCGCGGGCGTGGAGCGCGTCGATCAGGGGTGGGTCGAGCTGGAGCATGGGCTCGCCGCCGGTGATGACGACGAGGCGGTGGGCGGGGACGGCTCCCCAGGTGCTCTCGACCGCGTCGGCGAGCGCGTTGGGGCTATGGAAACGTCCGCCGCCAGGACCGTCAGTGCCGATGAAATCGGTGTCGCAGAAGCGGCACTGGGCGGTGGCGCGGTCCGCCTCGCGGCCGGACCAGAGGTTGCAGCCGGTGAAGCGCAGGAACACGGCGCGGTGGCCGGTCTGTGCACCCTCGCCTTGCAGGGTGAGGTAGAGTTCCTTGAGCGCGTAGGTCACGGGGCTGGGTGCCACTCCCTCTCCTTGCCGCCTCGCGACTGTTCCTCCCGCCTGTCGGGGGAGGGTGGGGCTGTTCGCAGGGCTGGGTCTTCGATGCCCGCTTCGGCGAAGCCTTTGGCGCGGAGGCGGCAGCTATCGCAATGATGACAGGGGTGGTTGTCTTGCGGATCGTAGCAGGACCAGGTGAGCGCGAGGGGCGCGCCGACGCGGAGGCCCTCGCGCACGATGTCCGCCTTGGTCATGTGGGCGAGCGGGGTGTGAACGGTGAAGCGGGTGCCCTCGTCGCCCGCCTTGGTGGCGAGGCCGGCAAGGGCTTCAAAGGCGGCGATGAACTCGGGACGGCAATCGGGGTAGCCGCTGTAATCCAATGCGTTGACGCCGATGACGATGTCGTGCGCGCCCGACGCCTCGGCGAGCGCGAGCGCGAGACTGAGGAAGACGGTGTTGCGCGCGGGGACGTAGGTGACGGGGATGCCCGGGGCGACGCCCGCCTTGGGGACGGCGATGTCGGCGGTGAGCGCGGATCCGCCGAACTGGCGCAGGTCGAGCGACAAAGCGATGTGGCGCTCGATGCCGAGCGCTTCCGCGACGCGCGCGGCGGCGGCGAGCTCGATGCGGTGGCGCTGGTTGTAATCGATGGTGAGCGCGATCAGCGGGTGGCCGTTCGCGCGGGCGATGGTGGCGGCGACGGTGGAATCGAGGCCGCCCGAGAGGAGGACGATGTGGGCGCGGGTCATGCGCGGAGGTGCTCTGCGCGGCGAGCGCGCTCCCTCTCCCTGCCGCTTCGCGGCCGTCCCTCCCCCCTGTCGGGGGAGGGTGGGGCTGAACGATTTTCCTCCCTCCCCCGACAGGGGGGAGGGACAGCGCCGTCAGGCGCAGGGTGAGGGAGCGTCATACCGCCACCCGGTAGCTCGTCGCGCAGAATTGGCAGTCGACGCCGATCAGGCCGTCGGGCCCACGCATCTCGGCGCGTTCGTCTTCGGGAAATTGGCTGAGCACGCTGGCGAAATGCTCGACCGAGCAGCGGCAGGCGTTGCCGATCGCGATCGGGGGAAGCGCGCGGACCTCGTCCTCGTTGAACAGCCGCCAGAGGAGCGCGTCCAGGGGCAGTGCGGTGTCGGTCAATTCCTCGGGCTTGACCGTTCCCGCGAGCGCGCGGACATGGCCCCAATCGGGGTGCTCGTCGGCGACCGACAGGCGTTCGCCGTCGAGTTCGCGGCGCGCGAGGTGCTGGATGATGAGGCCGCCCGCGATGGTGCCTTCGGACGCGGTTCGGATCAGCGTGGGAAGCTGCTCGGACTGATCGAAATAGCGTTCGACCATTTCGGCGAGCGTCGCGCCTTCGAGTGGCACGATGCCCTGGTAGCGTTCGGCGGATGCGGTCTGATCGAGCGTGATCGCGAGATGGCCACGGCCGAGCAGCGCCTTGATCGAGGGATTCTTGCCCAGATAGCCGAGGCGCTCGGGATCGTGGCGCAGATAGCCGCGCAGGAGACCGTCGCGCCAGTCGCACACGATCAGGTCGACCACCGCGTTCTTGGCCTGGATCTGGAGGGTGAGCTGGCCCTCGTTGGGGCGCAGCATCGCGCCGAGCAGCGCGGTCAGCACGAGCGCGTCCGCGAGCAGGCGCGCGAGCGGCGGGGGGTAGGCGTGCGCGTTCAGGATGGTGGCGAGCGTCGGGCCGAGGCGCACGATGCGGCCGCGCGCGTTACGGTGGGGGAGACTGAAGGCGGTAAGTTCGTCGGTTTGCGCGTGCGACGAGGCCTCCTCCGCCCTTCGGGCACCTCCACCAGAGGAGGAGGAGAAAGGGGCGCGATCGACCGACGCGCCGTTCGGCTTCAGCCGATCAGGTTCATAACCCACAGGAGAATAGCTTTCTGCACGTGGAGGCGGTTTTCCGCCTCGTCCCAGACCGCCGACATGGGGCCGTCGATCACCGCGTCCAAGACCTCCTCGCCCCGGTGCGCGGGCAGGCAGTGCAGGAACTGCGCGTGGGGGGCGGCGAGCGCCATCAGCTGGGGCGTGACCTGATAGGGCTTCATCATCGCCAGCTTGCGGCTCTCGCGCTGCTGGCCCATCGAGACCCAGGTGTCGGTGGCGACGACGTCCGCGCCGTCGACCGCGTCCTGCGGTTTATCGACCATCATGACGCGGTGGCCGAGCGCCTCCGAGTTGAGCGTGCTGGTGGGGCGGTGGCCCGGCGGGCAGGCCAGCAATAGCTCGAAGCCGTAGAGGCGCGCGGCGGCGATCAGCGATTCGGCCATGTTGTTGCCATCGCCGAGCCACGCCCAACGCGTGCCCTTGACCGGGCGACCGAGGCGTTCCTCGACCGTCATCACGTCGGCGAGCGCCTGGCAGGGGTGCGCGGCTTCGGTCAGGCCGTTGATGACGGGGACCGAGGCGGCGGCGGTGAAAATTTCGAGGTCCGCGTGATGGTTGGCGCGCACCATCGCGGCGTCGGCAAAGCGGCTGAGCACGCGGGCGGTGTCCGCGATCGATTCGCCTCGGCCGAGCTGGATGTCGGCGGCACTGAGCACGATCGCCGAGCCGCCCAATTGACGCATCGCCAGATCGAAGCTGACGCGGGTGCGCGTGCTGGGTTTCTCGAACAGCATCGCGAGCACCGCGCCCTGGAGCGGCGCGTCGGTGTCGGCCAGGCCCTTGTGGCCGGTGGGGCGCGCGGCCTTGCGGCGGTGCGCCTCGGCGAGGATCGCCGCGCCGTCGGCGGGACTTAGGCGGCTGAGGCGTGTAAGGTGGCGCGTCACGCGGCCTTCGCCAGTTCCCAGGCGTGCGCGGCTTGCGAGAGCTTCTCGACGAACTCGGCGATGTGATGCTCCTCGATCGTCAGCGGCGGCAGCACGCGGATGACATTGTCGCCAGCACCCACCATCAGGATGCCGTGCGCGCGCGCGTGACCCACGAAGGCGCGCGCCTCGGTGCCCGCGCGCACCTTGATGCCGAGCATCAGGCCGGTGCCGCGCACGGCTTCGAACAGATGATCGTGGTTGGGGATCATCTGCTGGAGCGAGGACCGCAGGCGCGCGCCCATGGCGGTCACGTGTTCGAGGAATGCGGGTTCGGTGACGATGTCAAGCACCGCTTCGCACGCCGCCATCGCCAACGGATTGCCACCGTACGTGCTGCCGTGCGTGCCGACCACCATGCCTTTAGCGGCATGCTCGGTGGCGAGGCAGGCGCCGACGGGGAAGCCGCCGCCGATGCCCTTGGCAATCGCCATGATGTCGGGGGTGAGGCCGTAATGTTCGTGCGCGAAGAGCTTGCCGGTGCGCGCGACGCCGCACTGGACCTCGTCCAGGATCAGGAGCGCGCCGGTTTCGTCGGCGAGCCGGCGCAGGCCCATGAGGAAATCGTGGCTGGCGGTGCGGATGCCGCCCTCGCCCTGGATCGGTTCGACGAGGAAGCCGCCGATGTGGGGAGACATCGCGGCCTTGACCGCGTCGAGGTCGCCGAAGGGGAGCACGGTGAAACCATCGAGCAAGGGCGCGAAGCCGTCGCGCAACTTGGGCTGATCGGTGGCGCTGATCGTGCCCAAGGTGCGGCCGTGAAAGGCGTTCTGGAAAGTGATGATACCGAAGCGTTCCGGCGCGCCGTTGACGTGGTGGAAGCGGCGGCACGTCTTGATCGAGCACTCGAGCGCCTCCGCGCCCGAGTTGGTGAAGAAGACGGTGTCGGCGAAGGTGAGGCGCACGAGCCGCTCGGCGAGGTTGGCCTGCGCGGGCACTTGGTAGAGGTTGCTCGTGTGCATGAGCGTGGCGGCCTGGCGCGCGATGGCCTGCACGAGGTGCGGATGACCGTGGCCGAGGCTGTTTGTGGCGATGCCGCCCGCGAAATCGAGCCAGCGACGACCGTGCGCGTCGAACAGATACGCTCCCTCGCCGCGCACGGGCGCAACCTCGCAGCGGGCGTAGACGGGCATAAGGGGGGTGATGGCCATCGGCCCAAGCTCCCAACGCAAAAAGGCGGCGCTGGGGCCGCCTGGACGGGTTAGCTTTCGCGCCCTGCCAACGCCGAGTCAACCCGTGCGGCGGATGGTCTCCGAAAGCGCCGCGACGCCCGCGCCAAACTTGTGCACCGTCATGCGGTTGCGCGCGGTCTGGCCGTCAGGGGTGAGGTAGAGCCATTGTTCGGCCTCGAGCCCGCCCTTCATCGGGAAGGTGATGTGGAGCGCGTTGCCCTGGACGGTGGCCAGCACCGGCCCGGCGGCGTCCGACAGCGTGCCCTGCCACCGGCCGGGCGCGGTCTGACGGAGGCGCCATTGACGGGTGGTCGGCTTGTCGCCTTCGGGCTCGACGGTCTGGTCGAGGACGAGCGTGCCGTCGGGGCTGCTGTGGCCCCGGCCGTGGACACGGACGGCTTTCGCGTGGCGCAGCGCGATCCGCAGGCGGCCCTCGCCCTCGGTGCGGCCCGCGAAGAAGATGGCGGGATCGAACACGGGGGTGGGCCTCGCGAGCCCGGCGCGGGGCGGGGCGGAGACGCAGGCGGCGGCCAGGAGGGGGGCGAGCAGGGGGGCGAGGAGGATATGGAGCTTCATGCGCGGGAAACGGGTGGGCCAGGGGAAGGATGCGCGCCGCCCCGCCTTGCGGCGCTGCAACACCCATGCTAGCCGCGATCGGACCGATGTGGCCGCCCGGACGGGCGTTGTCCGCCGCGTGGGCATTCAGCGGTGGAGTTCGCGTGCAGGGTTCGAGCGGCATGACGGCTGGGCTGGCGGGGCGATATGCCTCCGCGTTGTTCGAGCTGGCGCACGATCGGGGGCAGCTGGCACAGGTGGGCGAGAGCCTCGCGCGGCTGGGGCGGGCCTTGGGCGAGAGCGCGGATATGCGCGCGATGACGAGTTCACCGATGGTGACGCGTGGCCAGGGCGAGCGCGGGGTGCTGGGGCTGGCGGACGCGATGGGCGTCGATCCGATCACGCGCAATTTCCTGGGCGTGGCGGCGCGCGGCCGGCGGTTGGGATCGCTGCCCGCGATCATCGCGGCGTTCCGTGCGCGCGCCGCTGCCGAGCGCGGCGAGACGACCGCCGAGGTGACGAGCGCGCATCCACTGAACGAGGAGCAGGTCGCGACGCTGAAGGCGACGCTGACCGCGAAATTGCGCCGCGATGTGGACGTGGTGCTGCGGGTGGACCCCGAGATTCTGGGCGGGCTAATCGTCAAGGTCGGTTCGCGGCTCATCGATAGTTCGATTAAATCCAAGCTCGCCGCCGTGGGCGCGGCGATGATGAAAGGCTCCGACTAATGGACATCCGCGCCGCCGAAATCAGCCGCGTCATCCGCGAACAGATCGAGGGCTTCGGCCAGGATGCGCAGGTCAGCGAAGTCGGCCAGGTACTTTCCGTCGGCGACGGCATCGCGCGTGTTTACGGGCTGGATAATGTCCAGGCGGGCGAGATGGTCGAGTTCCCGGGCGGAGTGCGCGGCATGGCGCTCAACCTCGAGGCGGACAATGTCGGCGTGGTGATCTTCGGCGCGGACGATGCGATCCGCGAGGGCGATACGGTCAAGCGCACCGGCACGATCGTCGACGTGCCGGTGGGCAAGGGGCTTTTGGGCCGCGTTGTGGACGGGCTGGGCAATCCGATCGACGGCAAGGGGCCGATCGTGGGCGCGCAGCGGATGCGCGTCGAGGTGAAGGCGCCGGGAATCATCCCGCGCCAGTCGGTGAGCGAGCCGATGCAGACCGGGCTGAAGGCTCTGGATGCACTCGTACCAGTAGGCCGCGGGCAGCGCGAACTGATCATCGGCGACCGGCAGACGGGCAAGACCGCGGTGGCGATCGATTGTTTCATCAATCAGAAGGGACCGAATTCAGGGACGGACGAGAGCAAGAAACTGTATTGCATCTATGTGGCGATCGGGCAGAAACGCTCGACCGTGGCGCAGATCGTGCGGCAGCTAGAAGAAAGTGGCGCGATGGAATATACCATCGTGGTCGCGGCAACGGCTTCGGAGCCCGCGCCGCTGCAGTATCTGGCACCTTATACGGGCTGCACGATGGGCGAGTATTTCCGCGATAACGGGATGCACGCGGTGATCGTGTATGACGATCTGTCGAAGCAGGCGGTGGCGTATCGGCAGATGTCCTTGCTGCTGCGGCGGCCGCCGGGGCGCGAGGCGTATCCCGGCGACGTGTTCTATCTCCACTCGCGCCTGCTGGAGCGCGCGGCGAAGATGTCGGATGCGAACGGGGGCGGGTCGCTGACCGCGCTGCCGATCATCGAGACGCAGGCGGGAGACGTTTCGGCGTATATCCCGACCAACGTGATCTCGATCACCGACGGGCAGATCTTCCTAGAGACCGAGCTGTTTTATCAGGGCGTCCGGCCTGCGATCAACGTGGGGCTTTCGGTCTCGCGCGTGGGGTCGGCGGCGCAGACGAAGGCGATGAAGAAGGTCGCGGGATCGATCAAGCTGGAATTGGCGCAATACCGTGAGATGGCAGCGTTCGCGCAGTTCGGGAGCGATCTGGATGCATCGACGCAGCGACTGTTGAACCGGGGCGCGCGACTGACCGAGTTGTTGAAGCAGGGCCAGTATCAGCCGATGCCGTACGAGGAGCAGGTGGTTAGCATCTTCGCGGGGGTGAACGGGTTCTTGGACACTGTGCCCGTGGCGGCGGTGACGCGCTTTGAGGCGGGCTTCATGGGCGAAATGAAGGCGAAGCATGGGGATGTGATGGACGCCATCCGGTCGAGCCGCGATCTGGACAAGGATTTGCAGGCGCGGCTAAAGGAAATTTTGGGCGAGTTCGTGCGGACGTTTGCTTAAGTCGTGGGTATCCTGTCATCTTGGGTTGGACCGTTCCTGCTTCCCACGATGCTTGGTGCTGCGCTTCTACTGATCGTGTTGGCGCTTAAGCCTCCAAGGGGCGTTAAGATTGGTGCCGTTATCTTCGCGCTGACATGCACAATTCTCGGAATAGACGACGGAATTCCTAGCTACGTGGCCAACAGCAGAACTACGCAATGTTAAACTGCATGAAAACTAAGACGCCCCGAGAGTGCCAGCAATCAGTCGGCGGAACTACGAAGATGGGCTTTGTCGGCAACGAAGAATATGCGGACCAGTGAGAAAGTAATATGGCCTCCCTTAAAGCCCTCAAGGTCCGCATCGCCTCGGTCAAATCGACCCAGAAGATCACCAAAGCGATGAAGATGGTCGCCGCCGCCAAGTTGCGCCGCGCGCAGGAGGCGGCGGAGGCGGCGCGGCCCTATGCGCAGCGCATGGAGGCGGTGCTCGCCAGCCTCGCCGCGCGCGTGACCGTGGGGCCGGAATCGCCGCGGCTGCTCGCGGGGACCGGGGCGGACACACGGCACCTGCTGGTGGTCGCCACTTCGGAGCGAGGCCTCGCGGGCGGGTTTAATACCAACATTGTGCGCGCCGCGCGCCGTCATGCCGAGGCGCTGATCGCCGACGGCAAGGAGGTCCGGTTCTATCTGGTCGGGCGCAAGGGGCGCGCGCCGCTCGCGCGGATGTTCGCGGGCAAGATCGGGCCGTATCATGACCTGTCCGCGATCAAGAAGCTGGTCTTCGCCGACGCCAAGCCGATCGCCGAGGACCTGATCGCTCGGTTCGAGGCGGGCGAGTATGACGTGGCGACGCTGTTCTACGCGCGCTTCAAGTCCGTGCTGGCACAGGAGCCGACCGCACAGCAGCTCGTCCCGGTGGCGCTGCCTTCGGGCGGCGCGGCGGACGCGGGCGGCGCGATCGTGGAGTACGAGCCGAGCGAGGAGGCGATCCTGGCCGAACTGCTGCCGCGCAATATCGCGGTGCAGATGTTCCGCGCGCTGCTGGAGAACGCCGCGTCCGAGCAGGGCGCGCGCATGACCGCGATGGACAACGCGACGAGGAACGCGGGCGACGTGATCACGCGGCTGACCTTAACCTACAACCGCACGCGGCAGGCGGCGATCACGAAGGAGCTGATCGAGATCATTTCGGGGGCGGAGGCGTTGTGAGTGCCGACAGTGGCGCTGTTCGACGGGATCAGGATTCTGATGTATCTGAAAGATCACGTGCCGCCGCACTTCCACGTCCGCAAGGCCGAGCAGAAAGTCGCGATCGAGATCGGATCGGGCAATCTGATGGAGGGTCGGCTGGATCGTGGCACGATGAGGAAGGTGCAGGCGTGGCGGTTTTTGAACATATCCGCTTTTTATCAAGTGTGGACGTTTTGCCAGAAGCCGACGACGACGAATTGATCTGCGTCGGCGAGCCGCTGGCCGATGTCGTCCATGTCGAAGTGACGGGGCCGCTGGCGTTGTTCGTGCGGTTCGATGACGGCGTCGAGGGGCCGGTGCGGTTTCTGCCCTCTCACTTGCAAGGCGTATTCGAGGTGCTCAAGGATCCCGAATATTTCCGGCGGGTCGGTATCGCTTATGGTGCTGTGAGCTGGCCCAACGAGATGCCCGACCTCGCGCCCGATGCGATGCACGACGAGATCGCCGCGAAGGGCGAGTGGGTTCTTTCATAAGGGGCGGTATGGGTACGTGGGGCCTTCAATTTGACGAGAACGACAGTGCTGCCGATTGGCTAGGTGATTTCGCCGAAGCGCCGAGTTGGTCGCGGGTACACGAGGCATTTAACTCGGCTTCAATGGACAGCGGTGCTTACATTGAAGTTGACGAGTGCACGGGCGCAATTGCGGCGGCTGAAGTGCTAGCGGCGGGCCTAGGCAAGCCCTCGTCACGCTTGGACTCGGCAGTCGCTGAGTGGGCTATCGGTCACCCGGAAGACGCGAACGAACTAAAGATACAGGCTCAGCGCACCGTGCTGTACCTGCAAGACAATGGCGAATTGAGCGAGCTATGGCACGAGGGCGGCGAGCACGCTGAATGGCTCTCAACAATTGAAGATCTGCTTGCACGGCTTCAGTAATCAAGAAGGTAGAACAATGGCGATCACCCCCACCACCAACAATGTCGGCCGTATCCATCAAGTCATCGGCGCGGTCGTCGATGTGCAGTTCGAGAGCGATTTGCCCGAAATCCTGACCGCATTGGAGACGCGCGTCGAGGGGCGGCGCCTCGTGCTTGAGGTGGCGCAGCATCTGGGCGAGAATGTCGTGCGCACGATCGCGATGGATTCGACCGATGGCATGGTGCGCGGTGCGGAGGTGCTCGATACGGGAAGCCAGATCCGCGTGCCCGTCGGCCCCGCCACGCTGGGGCGCATCATGAACGTCATTGGCGAGCCGATCGACGAGCGCGGGCCAATCTCGAACGAGCACACCGCGCCGATCCACGCGCAGGCGCCGAGCTTCATCGATCAATCGACCGAGGCCGGCGTGCTTGTCACCGGCATCAAGGTGATCGATCTGATCGCGCCCTACGCCAAGGGCGGCAAGATCGGGCTGTTCGGCGGTGCGGGGGTGGGCAAGACCGTGCTCATCCAGGAGCTGATCAACAATATCGCCAAGGGACACGGCGGGGTATCGGTGTTCGCGGGGGTGGGCGAGCGCACGCGCGAGGGCAACGATCTCTACCATGAGTTCATCGATTCAGGCGTGATCGCCAAGGGCGCGGACGGTGCGCCGGTGTCCGAGGGATCGAAGGTGGCGCTGGTCTACGGGCAGATGAACGAGCCGCCGGGGGCACGCGCGCGGGTGGCGCTGAGCGGGCTGACGAATGCGGAGTATTTCCGCGACGAAGAGGGACAGGACGTGCTGTTCTTCGTCGACAACATCTTTCGCTTTACGCAAGCCGGGTCCGAAGTGTCGGCGCTTTTGGGGCGCATTCCCTCGGCAGTGGGCTATCAGCCGACGTTGTCGACCGACATGGGCGCGCTACAGGAGCGGATTACGTCGACCAACAAGGGGTCGATCACCTCGGTGCAGGCGATCTACGTCCCCGCCGACGATTTGACCGATCCCGCGCCCGCGACCTCCTTCGCGCACCTCGACGCGACGACGACGCTATCGCGCTCGATCGCCGAGCTGGGGATTTATCCGGCGGTCGATCCGCTGGACTCGACCTCGCGCGTGCTCGACCCGCGCGTGGTCGGGCAGGAGCATTACGAGGTGGCGCGCTCGGTGCAGCAGGTGTTGCAGCGGTACAAGTCCTTGCAGGACATCATCGCGATCCTGGGGATGGACGAGCTGTCCGAGGACGACAAGCTGACCGTGCAGCGCGCGCGCAAGATCCAGCGATTCCTGTCGCAGCCGTTCCACGTGGCGGAGATCTTCACCGGGTTCCCGGGGGTGTTCGTGCAGCTGGAGGACACGGTGCGCTCGTTCAAGGCGATCGTAGCGGGCGAGTATGATCACCTGCCCGAGAGCGCGTTTTATATGGTGGGGACGATCGAGCAGGCGGTGGAGAAGGCGCGCAAGATGGCGGCGGAAGCGGCTTAGTAGATGACCAACTGGGTCGAGATCGCCGCTTTGGTCCTCGGCCCAGTTCTGGCCGTTGCTCTGACTCTCGTTATCGAAGGAAGGCGCAATGTCCGGGATCAACGCCTTCAGGTTTTACGTGCGCTTATTCAAACTCGAGCGTTACCCGGCGATCCCGCATGGACGCTAGCAGTTAGCCGCATCCCCGTAGAGTTCGATACTAAAATGGATGTGATTGCCGACTACAAAGAATTTATAAAACTCGCGCTGACTGTAGCCACACTGGAGAACTAGCAAGAGCATCAAAGGCAGCTTGGATTAAAACAAGCCAAGCTAATTGGCTCGGTAATGAGGTCTATGGGCTATCGGGTAAGTGAAGCTGACATTCAAGCTGACAGCTACACCGCTTCTGGATTTGTGGAGCGTGAACGTCTTCAGCTCAATTCACTTATAGCTACTCGGAACATTGCTACGATCTTATTCCAGCAGCTTCAGGTGATGCAAGGGAAAGAGCCGCCGCAAGTCGAAGGGCAAGCCGCCCAACATCAGGCGATTGAGCCCTCAATCTAAGTAGGGTTTGTATCATCAACGCGACGCGAATAGATGTGCATCTCACACACATCGAGACAGTGTTAGCAATTGCAACGCTCGCCCCGGCCTCCGCCGGACGGTTTCACATCGTCCTGCCACCGACCGAGAAGCGGCGCTGGAGCGAGCGGGCGTCGGCGCGGGGGGGTCGATACGTCCGAGTATGTCCGGCGCGCGGGCGCGGCTTAAGAGGACGAGGATCAACTGACCGGGACCGGGCGTGAGCTTTTCGGGCTGTTGCTGCGCGAACTGCACACCACCGCCGAGGAGGTCCACAAGGCGGTCGAGGCAGCGATCGTCCAGCGACCGTATGACGAGGCGGCGGTCCGCGACCGGGTGCGTGCCGAGCTGGAGGCGAACCCCATTTTATCTCGATCCCGCAGCCCTCGATTTCGGCCAGCAGGCCGCGCGAGCTTCTTCGGCGATTTCACGGACCAAAAGCAGGTGCGCGCGCTCGACCGCGAACGAGCGCAAAACGCGCGATCGCCTAGTCTCCCTTAAAGGCGTGATCGCAGGCGCGCAGGCCAGCGCCGTGAAGGGCCGCTTGCCCCGCCGCTGACCCTCGTCCAAAGACCGTGGATGATCAATTTCGACCTCGTCTCTCCTGAACGCAGTTTGCGCAGTGGCTCGGTCCACATGGTCGTCGTCCCCGGCGGAGCGGGCGATTTTGGCGTGTTGGTGGGCCACGCGCCGCTGATTTCCACGATCCGCCCCGGCGCGATCGCGATCTATGCGGAGCCGGGCACGACATCGCCCGAGCGCATCTTCGTCGACGGTGGCTTCGCCGAAGTGGGCGCGGACGGGCTGACGGTGCTCGCCGAAAGCGCGGTGCCAGTGGGCGAGATCGACGCCGCGCAGGTGGCCGAGGACCTCGCGGCGGCGAAGGCGGCGGGGGATGAGCCCGCGATCCAGCGGCTGACCGCGATGCAGGCGGCGATCACCAACTAGGCGGGGCGGCCCTACTTCACGAAGCGGTACACCACCCGGTCGGTCATGCCCCGGATTGCCGGATCGAAGACCAGCTTGGTGTGATCGTCCGCAGGGTTGCGCAGCAGCTTCGATTCGCCCGCCAGGTGGAAGCCCGCGCGCTCGAAATCATAACGGATCGTCTCGGGATCGATGCGGTGGAGCTTGTCGGCGTTGGCGCGTGGATCGCCCTTGGGGCCGACATGGTCGATCACTGCGACGGTACCGCCGGGCTTCATCGCGAGATAGAGATTGTGCAGGATGACGCGCGGCTCGACGCGGGGAAGATCGTACTTCTCGCTCGACCAGTAGAGATCGTGATACACAATGTTCATCAGCGCAAAGCTGTAAGTATTGGGCGCGAGCGGAACGTCGGCGAAACCGCCGGTGATTAGCGAGATGTTCGGGGTGCGCGCGAGGCGTAGCTTCCACGCGGCGGCGGTGCTTTCGGCCATCTTGGGCGGGTTTTGCGCGTCGACATGGCCGGTAGGACCGACCGCGCGCGCCATGAGCTCGGCATAGTAGCCCGCGCCCGCATCCCAGTCGAGAACGCGGTCCCCCGTCTGCAGCCGCTCGAAGGCGAGCACCTCGACGGGTTTGCGGCCGGCGTCGAGCGCGCGGTCTTCGGCCGGGCGATCGGCCATGGCAAACGCGGCGGCGACGTCGGCGGGTTTGGCCCACGCCGGGGCGAGCGGGGCGGCGGCGATCAGGACGGCGGCGAGCAGGCGCATCGGGGGTCTCCGGTTACAATCGATGTGGTCGTGCCACGAAGCGGGCGTGGCGGCTATGGCGCGCGGCGATCGACGACCGAGGTTCGGCGCAGCACGACGTAAAACGCTCCGCCGCCGCCGTGGCGCGGGTGCGCGGGGCGCATTGCGGCAATGAGCGGGCGCAGGCGCGAGAGCTGGAGCCAATCGGCGAGGCTTTCGCGGATCACGCCGCGCCGCTCGGCGGGGCCGCGCGAGCCTTTGCCGGTGACGATCAGGATCAGACGCAGGCCGGTGTGCGCGGCATCCCGGAGCCGGTGTTCGACGATGCCGTGCGCGACTTCGACAGTATGGCCGTGGAGGTCGATGACCAGGTCGGGGCGCACGCGGCCGCCGCGCATCCGGCGGTCCCAGACGCCGTCGAGCGTGGCGTCCTCGGGGTGGGGCGGAGCGATGTAGGCGGGAATGCGGGGGGTGCTCGCTCGTCCCCGCTCTGCTTCGCCCCGCATGTCCCGCTTCCCGATCGGGGGAGGGGTGGCGTGCGTGGGCGACGGTTGCGCCCGCTGAGGCTGAGGCTGAGGCTGAGGCTGCGGTTCGGGCGCGGGTACCAGTGTGCCCGGCAGCGGGCGCACGGTCGCGGCCACGCGCCGCCAGAGCGCGCGGTCCGCCGGGGTCAGGCGGTCAGCGGGGTAGCGCATGGAGGCGGGCGGCGGCGGCGCGGGGCAGGAGCAGCCAGGCGCGGCCCTGCGCGGACTGGCCGCTCGCGAGGTGGCGCGCGCGGGGGCCAGCGCCGGTGAACCAGTCGAAGCGGTTCGGCCCCTTGATCGCGCCGCCGGTGTCGGCGGCGACGACGACGCGCGCGAGGGGGCCATCGACCGTGTTCGTTGCGAGGAAGACGGGCGCGCCCAAGGGCACGAAGGCGGGATCGGCGGCGATGCTCGCTTGCGGCGCGAGCGGCACGCCGAGCGCGCCCAGGGGACCGGGGCCGGTCAGTTCGCGAAAAAAGACGTAGGATTTGTTCTCGCGCATCAGCGCGCGGCCCTCGTCGGGATGCGCGTGAAGCCACGCGACGATGCCCTCCATCGACGCCTGGCCGGGACCGAGCAGGCCGCGTTTGCGTAGCAGACGACCGATGCCGGTATAATCGCGGCCGTTCTGGCCCGTATAACCGACGCGTAGCTCGACGCCGTCCGCCAGGGTTACGCGGCCCGAGCCTTGGATGGCGAGAAAGAAGGCCTCGACCGGATCGGCGACCCATGCGAGCGCGCGCGCATCGGGGCCGAGCGCGCCATCCTCGATCTCCGCGCGGGTGTAATAGGGAATGAGACGCTGGCCTTGCACGCGCCCGCGCACGTGGCGGCCAGTGAGGGTGGGAGCGAACCGGCCGAGATCGACGTCGATCAGGTCGGGCGGAAGGGCGAGGAGCGGGACCGCGTCGGCCATATCGCGGGTTCGCGATCCAGCGAGCGTCAGCTCGAAATACGCGGTATCGAGGCCCGTGCCGCTACCGACGATAACGGGGATGAAGTTGGTTTCGAGGAAGGCGCGCGGATCAGTAGCGGTCTGCGCGGCGGCGCAGGTTTCGGCCCAGTCGGTGGGTTGAGTGAGGCCGCTCGCGTCGGCGCGCCGGGCGAGCGCGGGGCAGGTGACGCGTAGCATCGCAAGCGCGGCGGCGGGATCGGTGCCCGGCCAGCCGGGGAGGTCGGCGAAGCTTGCGGTCGCGAGCCGTTGAGTCGCTGCGGTGGAGTGGGGTGTAGCCGGAGCCGGGGTTGCGGGCGGGGGAAGCGGCGTTGGCGTGCGCCGCTCCGCCGGTTGACCACCGCCCGACGGACCACGCGCCGTATGCGCGCAGGCGGCAAGGACGAACATAAGGGTGAGAACGACGCGGCGCATTACAGGCGCATAACGGGAAAGCGGGAGGCGAACACCCTCGGTACGGGCAAACTGGCTGGATGGGCAGACTGGATGTGAAGGGCGTCCACGCGGTAATATTTCACCCGCGCTTCGCGCCAGCTCCCCCATGCGTGAGGGATGTGGCGCGTTAGCCCTCGTGCGCCTCGGTCGCGACGAGCAGCCAGTTCCGATCGAGCGCGGTGACGTGGCGGCGGAAGGTCCACTCGTCGCGCGCGTGCGCCGCGTCCGAGGCGGAACCACCAATAATCCGGCTTTGTGCGTCGCGCGTGACGCCCGCGATCGCGGCGTCGAACTGCACTACCACCTCGGCCATCGTGCCATCGAGATGCGCGGCGACAATGCGCGCGTCGTCGATACCGACCACTCGGTTGTCAACGGTGACGCCGTCCGTGACGCGTTGATCGATCGCACGCTTGAACTGCTCGGCGATCTCGTCGGAGACGAAATGCTCCACTTCGGACAGGTCTCCAGCCCAGAACGCGCCGAGGATCATGCCGTAGGCACTTTTCGCGCCTTCGATGAACCGTGTCGCATCGAACCCGGCATCGAGCCCGGCAATCGCACTCAACCCGTCGCGCGCCTCGACCGGCAAGCCTTCGGGCAGAACGAGGGCGGGGCGCGCCCGACCTTCGACGGCGGCCTGGGCGGGCGCGATTTCAGCCGCGGCGCCGCGATAGGCTTCGCCCGTGGCCGGGCTTTCATGACCGGTGCGGCGGCCAAGCACGCTCACCAACCGCATCGCGATGAACCCGGCAAGCATCGCCAGGAACAAGACCTCGATCCACCAATTCCCGCTCATGCCGAATTATCTCACTTTCGCGCGTCCGCGACTCGCAACCTAGCGTACACGGCGCATTTCGTCTAACGTCCGTTCAGCAAATAAGCGCCAATCTCGCGAGCACAATCTTTCGAGCGGCTTGCAGCGCGTTAACGCCGCTGGTAGCCGCTTTTGTGCAGGCTTTTTCAGGATCGCTTTCCCTTATGGCTGACGACCTTCTCGCAGAACCCGGCGATCACGACGCATCCCACGGCGCAAATGGCCTCGATGAGATGCCGCAGGTGCGAATCGTCGCGCAGTACGCCAAAGACCTTTCGTTCGAGAACCCGAACGCGCCGCAAAGCTTCAGCTCGCAGCAGGACGGCCAGCCGCCGCGCATCGATGTGTCGGTCAACGTGAACGCGCGCAAGGCGACCGACGAGCTGTTCGAGGTCGAGCTGAAGATCAATGTCGATGCCAAGAACGACACGATGGCACTGTTCGCGGTCGAGTTGCTGTATGCGGGGCTGTTCGCGCTGAAGAATGTGCCCGACGAGGCGCTGGAGCCGTTCCTGATCGTCGAAGCGCCGCGCCTGATTTTCCCGTTCGCGCGGCGGATCGTAGCGGACGCGACGCGCGATGGTGGCTATGCGCCGCTGATGCTCGATCCGATTGATTTTGCGTCGATGTATATGGCGCGCATGAACCAGGGACAGATCATGGGCGACATCACGGAGGGTGGGCGGGCCTGACCCGCACATCCGAAAGCGTGATCGCCGCCGAGCGGCGTTGGATCGACGTTTACAAGGCGAACGACGCCGATGGATTGGGTGCCATGCTCGCGGCCAACTTCGCCTATGTGAGCCCGCTTGGCGAACAGGTCGATCGCGCGACCTACCTCGCCAACCTGGGTGGCCGTACCGTACTGATGCGCGCGGTGGAGCCGAGCGACGAGGTGGTGCGCATCACGGGCGATACCGCCGTGCTGACCGCGACGTGGACCGTGGATGAAAGCTATCGCGGCACGCGCTTCAAGGGTCCGACGCGGGTGATGCGAGTGTGGAACTGGGTGGACGAGGCGTGGATGGCGGTGGCGTTCCAGGTGACGAATGTGAAGGCGAAGGCCTGAACCGGACGATCCTAAGCGCATGAACCTCGTCCGTGCCACCGCGACCATCGGCGGATTGACACTGATCAGTCGCATCCTCGGCTTCATCCGCGATATTCTGATGGCGCGTTTCATGGGCGCGGGGTTTGCGTCGGACGCGTTCCTCGTTGCGTTCCGCTTGCCGAACCTCTTTCGCGCGCTGTTCGCGGAGGGTGCGTTTTCCGCGGTGTTCGTGCCGATGTTCAGCCGCAAGATCGGCGAAGCGGGGGGCGATACCCGCCCTGCGCGCGAGTTTGCCGAGCAGGTGCTGGCGGTGCTCGCGCCGGTGCTGCTGGCGTTCACGGCGGTGGCAATGATTGCGGCCGCGCCGATGTTCTGGGCGACGACCGGCGGCGCGACGAGCGACGGACCCGACAAGTTGGGGCTGACCGCCGAGTTCACGCGGATCACCTTCCCCTATCTAATGCTGATCAGCCTCGCTTCGCTGTTTGGAGGCGTGCTCAATTCGCTCGGCCGCTTTTGGGTCAACGCGGCGACGCCGGTGCTGCTGAACCTGTGCCTGATCGCGGGGCTGACCGTGTTCCGGGGGCATGGTGACATCGCCACCGCGCGCGGCCAGGCGGTGGCGGTCACGGTCGCGGGAGTGCTGCAATTCGCCTGGGTGGCGTGGGCATCGGCGCGCGCGGGACAGGGGTTGCGGTTGCGATGGCCAAGGCTGACGCCCGAGGTGCGCGCGCTGATGCGCGTGATCGCGCCCGCCGCGCTGGGAGCCGGCGCGGCGCAGGTCAATCTTCTGATCTCCACGCTGCTGGCGGACGCGTTCCTGCCGCTCGGATCGGTCTCTTACCTTTACTACGCGGACCGGCTGAACCAGCTGCCGCTGGGGCTGGTGGGGGTGGGCGTGGGGACCGCGATCCTGCCGACGCTGAGCCGGGCGCTTGGGGCGGGAGATGCGGCGGCGGCCGAGCGGACGCAGAACCGCGCGCTCGAGCTGGTGCTGTTGCTGACCTTTCCGGCGGCGGTCGCGCTGGTGGTAAGCGCGCTGCCGCTGATCCGGGGGCTGTTGCAGCGTGGCGCGTTCACGAGCGGCGACAGCGTGCAAACCGCGCGCGCGCTGGCCGCGTTCTCGCTGGGGCTGCCCGCCTATGTGCTGATCAAGGTGCTGACGCCGGGATTTTATGCGCGTTCGGACACGCGCACGCCGGTGCGGATCGCGGTGCTGTCGGTGGGGATCAATTTTATTGGCAATATTACGACCGTGTGGAGCCTTGCGCATGTGGGGCTGGCGCTATCGACGGCGGTCGCGGCGTGGGTGAATGCGGGGCTGCTGTACCGGACGCTGCATCGGCGCGGGCATCTGACGCTGGACGCGCGACTGAAAGCGCGCGCGGTGCGGCTGTTCGCGGCGGCGGTGGCGATGGCAGCGGCATTGCTCGCGCTGAACGGGGTGGTCGAGCCGTTCATGACGGGCGGGCTGGCGGTGCGCACTGGCGCGCTGGCGCTGCTGTGCGGGGGGGGGTTCGGCGTTTATGTCGCCGTCGCACTGGCGCTGGGCGCATTTCGGCTGGGCGATCTGCGGGCGCAATTTGCACGCCGCCGCCCCGCGCCGCTAAGCCCGGCGCCATGAAGCGTGTATTTTCGGGCATCCAGCCCACCGGCCAGCTGCATCTCGGCAATTATCTGGGGGCGATCCGCCAGTGGGTGGCGATGCAGGCCGAGTATGAGTGCGTTTATTGCGTGGTCGATCTGCACGCGATCACGGTGTTCCAGGACCCGGTAGAGCTGGCCAATGGCACGCGCGCGATGGCGGCGGCGCTGCTGGCGTGCGGCATCGATCCGGCGCGCGCGGTGCTGTTCAACCAGAGCCGGGTGCGTGAACATAGCGAGCTGGCGTGGATTCTTTCGTGCGTCGCGCGGGTGGGATGGCTGAACCGGATGACGCAGTTCAAGGAGAAGAGCGGCAAAGACCGCGAGGGCGCTTCGGTCGGGCTATATACCTATCCCGTGCTGCAGGCGGCGGACGTGCTCGCGTACAAGGCGACGCATGTGCCCGTGGGCGAGGACCAAAAGCAGCATCTGGAACTGGCGCGCGACATCGCGACCAAGTTTAACACCGATTTTAGCGTGGACGTGTTTCCCTATCCCGAGGCCATCATTCCTGGGCGTGCGGCGCGTGTGATGAGCCTGCGCGATGGCACGGCCAAGATGAGCAAGTCCGACACGAGCGATATGAGCCGGATCAACCTGACCGACGATGCGGACAGTATCGCTAACAAGATCAAGCGTGCCAAGACCGATCCCGAGCCATTGCCCGCGACCGAGGCCGAACTCGATGCGCGGCCCGAGGCGCGTAATCTGGTCGGCATCTACGCGGCAATTGGCGACGAGACGCCGCAATCCGTGCTCGACCGGTTCGGCGGGCAGGGTTTTGGTGCGTTCAAGCCTGCGTTGACCGATCGATTGGTGGAGCGACTGATCCCGATCGCCACGCGTTTGCGCGCTTTGCAGGGCGATCCGGTCGCGGTCGATGCGGCGCTGGCCATCGGTGCAACGCGTGCGCGCGCTATTGCCGCGCCGGTGCTGGAGGAGGTTCGACGGGTTGTTGGATTTCTGGGCTGATCCTATTTCCCTCTTTGCCGAGCACTCGGCATGTCGCGCCGTTAGTCGTCGCGACCGTGTATTCAGGACCAATTCACGGCTTCGCGCGTAGTGCAAGACAGAACAAGAACAAAGGTGTGAGTAACATGCGTATTGCCCGCTTTACCCCCGTCCTTGCACTGGCGCTGTTAGCGGCCTGTGCGTCGCCCTTCAACACGCGCGTGACGCGCTTCAACATGCTCAGCTCGGCCGCGCCACAGGGTAGTTTCGTCGTTCAGCCACGTGACTCCTCGCGCGCGGGAAGCATCGAGTTTCGCACCTACGCCGAGCAGGTGACGCGCGATCTCGCGCAGGCCGGCTTCCGTCCCGCCGAGTCGCCGTCCAGCGCGTCTTTGCTGGTGACGCTCGACTATGGCGTGGACCAAGGGCGCGAGAAGATCGAGACCCGTCCCGGGTTTGGCGGCTTCGGCGGCTATGGTGGTGGTTACGGCGGCTTTGGTGGGGGTTATGGCGGCTTCGGGGGTGGTTACGGCGGATTCGGCGGAGGCTATGGCGGGTTCGGCGGCGGTTACGGGCGCTTTGGCTATGGTGGCCTGTATGATCCTTTTTGGGGCTGGGGTGGCTGGAGCTCTCCCGAGGTGTACAGTTACACGCAGTATACCGGTTACCTCGATATCGTGATCCGGCGGACCAATTCGAACGAGAGCGTGTTCGAGGGTCATGCGATTGCCGCGAGCCAGACGAATAACCTGACTAAACTGGTTCCCGGTTTGATCCAGGGCATGTTCACGGCCTTCCCGGGCCGGTCGGGTGATACGGTGCGGGTCTCGATTGACAGTAAGGGACGCGCCACTGTCTCTCCGTCGCGCAACAGCTGAGGGCGGGCGGCGCTTGGACTCCTTGCGCCGAACCTACCTCGTCGTGATCGACGAGACCGAGGAGTGCCGGATCGCGCTGCGCTATGCGGCGCAGCGCTCCGCGCACGTTGGTGGCGCGCTGATGCTGCTGCACGTGATTCGCGCGCCCGACTTCGTGGAGTTTGGGGGTGTTCACGCAGCAATGCGCGAAGAAGGCCTGGTCAAGGGTGACGCGCTGCTTGCACGCTTGGCCGCCGAGGCGCAGGTGCGGTCGGGGTTCGAGCCTTCCACACTGCTGCGAGAGGGCGAAGTCATTAAGGAAGTGCTTGGCGTGATCGAGGAGGACCGCTCGATCGCGATGCTCGTGCTGGCAACCGCGACCAAGGGCGCGCCGGGGCCGTTGATTAGCTTTTTTACCGGCGAGCGCGCGTCGGAATTGACGTGCCTGGTAACGATCGTGCCGGGCAACCTTGGCGAGAGCGAGCTCGACGCGCTGACTTGATCGCAACGCGGTGGGGGGCCACATATCCCGGATGTTTATCGAGACCGAACGCACCCCCAATCCGCACACACTGAAGTTTCTGCCTGGGCAGGCTCTGCTGGAGGGCGAACCCGCCGAGTTCGCGTCACCCGAGGCGGCGGAGCGTTCGCCGTTGGCCTCCGCGCTGTTCGCGATCGGCGATGTGACGGGGGTGTTGATCGGCGCGGACTTCGTGGCGGTGACGGCGGAGGGGGACTGGACGCAGTTGAAGCCGCAGGTGCTTGGGGTGCTGTCCGATCATCTGGCAAGCGGTGCTCCGATCCTGGTCGGCGCGGCGGACGAGGCACTCGCGGACGATCCCGCCGATGCGGAGATTGTCGAGCAGATCCGCGATCTTCTGGATACGCGCGTGCGTCCGGCGGTAGCGGGGGATGGCGGCGACATCGTCTACCGGGGCTTTCACCGGGGTGTGGTCAGTTTGAAGATGAAGGGTGCCTGCTCGGGCTGCCCGTCGTCGACCGCGACGCTCAAGCATGGCATCGAGGGATTGCTCAAATATTATGTTCCCGAAGTGACCGAGGTTCGCGCGGTCTAACACTCACGATCGAGACGGCGCATACTGCCTGCTCGGTCGCGCTGATCGACGAAGGCCGGGTCGTAGCCGGGCGGCACGAGGAGATCGGGCGCGGCCACGCCGAGCGCCTGGTGCCGATGGTGGCCGATGTGCTCGCACAGGTCAATGTGGAGCGACCCGGACGCATTCTCGTCGATGTGGGGCCGGGCAGTTTCACCGGCGTGCGCATCGGGCTTGCGGCGGCGCGGGCCTTTGCGCTTGTGTGGGTGTGCCCGATTGGGGGTGTTTCAGCCGATAGTCTCGTCGCGCGTGCCGCCTTTGCGCGCGCGGACTCGCCCGATCGCATTCTGGTGTTGCTCGACGCGCTGCGTGGAGAGGTGTTCGCGCGCGCGTGGAGCCGCGAGGGGCCGCTCGGTCCGTTCACGACGCTTGAACCCACCATCGCGGCCTTGCAGGCAAGTGGGATCGGGGCGGCGGCGGGTAACGGCTGCGCGCTGCTGTCATCGCTTCCGGGCTGGGTGGACCCGCGAGGACCCGATGCGCGTGCGGCCGGGCTGCTGCTCGACATGGACCGCGTGTCCGCCGACCCCCTTTACATCCGCGCGCCGGACGCCAAACCGCAGGTATGATTTTCGCCCGCGCTACCACCGCGCATGCGGCCTCGATTCTCGCGGTGATCGAAGCCACGTTCGATCCCAGCTTCGGCGAAATGTGGAACGCGGCGCAGGTGACGGGTGCGCTGACGAGCAGCGACCGGGTGGGCGAAGTGGCGATCGTAGACGGTGAGGTCGTCGGGTTCAGTCTGGCGCGCTACGCCGCCGAGGAGGCCGAGTTACTGCTGGTGGCGGTGAGGCCTTCGTGGCGCAGGCAGCGCGTGGGAGCCGCGCTGATCTCGCGCGCGATCGAAGAGGTACGCGCACGCGGTGCGGAAACGATCTTCCTTGAAGTGCGAGAAACCAATGATGCGGCGGGCATACTTTATGCTGGACAAGGCTTCGAAGCGGTTGGGCGCCGCAAGGGATACTATGCGGGAGCGGACCGAAAGCGGCATGATGCGATCACGATGCGACGCCGCCTTTGAAACCAAGTAAAACCGCCCGAAGATCACAAGACAAGGCTTGCATCGCTGCAAAACAGAGAGCATAGCCCGCGCCAGCAACACGCCGTGTTTTGCAGATCAAGGGACCGCACCAAATGAACGATCGTACCGAGGCCCACGAGGGTCTTCTGACGCTGACCTCCGAAATCGTTTCAAGCCATGTCGCGAACAACACCGTCGCGGTTTCAGATGTGCCCAATTTGATCGAGCATGTTTTCAACACACTCGCCAAGCTTGGCACCGAAACCAAGGCTCCCGAGACGAAGCAGGAACCTGCCGTTTCGGTGCGCTCTTCGATCAAGCCCGATTACATCGTGTGCCTGGAAGACGGCAAGAAGCTCAAGATGCTCAAGCGCCATCTTATGACGCATTATAATCTGACGCCCGACGAATATCGCGCGAAGTGGAGCCTGCCCAACGATTACCCGATGGTTGCGCCCAACTATGCGCAGCAGCGCCGCACTCTCGCCAAGAAGATCGGTCTTGGTACCAAGCGCACCGCCGCCCCGGTCGCGGGCAAGCGATAAAAAGGATTCGTGCCGCCCTGTGAACGCGGGGCGGCGTGGGCTTCCGGTCGCGCCCTTGCCGCTTTAAGGCGAGGCAAGGCGCAAGCGGGTGCGCCGGGGAGCGGCCATGCCCTTGTTCGCCATTCACTGTCTGGACAAGCCTGGAAGCGGCACGCTGAGGGCGGATGTTCGCGCTTCGCATCTTGAATATCTGGCTCGCCTAGCCGCGCGCCTCTTCGCCGCTGGACCGCTGCTCGATCTGGATGGTGCGCCAATGGGCAGTCTGATAATCGTGGAGTGTGGCGACCGCAGGGGCGCGTACCAGTTCGCGGCCGACGATCCCTATTCGCTCGCCGGGCTGTTCCAGAGCGTGGCAGTCACCGCATGGCGTCAGGTGTACCCAGCACCGCCAACGCCTTGATCATAGGCGCACTTCGGCCCATCTGATACCGGAGCGGAGTACTCCGATACCATGATGCGCTTGACCAATCTGGCCGATTATGCGGTCGTCGTGATGACGGAGGCCGCGCGCTGCGACGGCTGCGCGTCCGCGACGCGCATCGCGGGCAAGACGGGCCTGCCTATGCCGACCGCCGCCAAGCTGCTGAACGCGCTGGCGCGCGCCGGGCTGCTGGTCTCGACACGCGGTGTCAGCGGCGGCTTCAAGCTGTCGCGCTGCCCCGAGACTATCACGCTGGCGGACATCGTGGAGGCGGTCGATGGTCCGATCGCGCTGACCGCGTGCGTCGCGCGCGGTAATGACACGTGCGAGATCAACGCCGAATGTACCGCGCGCGACCATTGGCCGGGTGTAAATAATGCGGTGCGCGGCGCACTTGCTGCGGTGACCTTGGGGCAGCTCGCGGGACGGCCGGAGATGGTATGATGGATAATGAGGGACCAAACGCCGAAGTCGCTGCGCTGGCGGACGAGGCGGCGACGTACAAATGGGGCTTCTCGGTCGATGTGGAGACCGAGTTCGCGCCCAAGGGGTTGAGCGAGGACACGGTTCGCTTCATCTCGGCCAAGAAAGGCGAGCCCGCGTGGCTGCTCGACTGGCGGTTGAAGGCGTACCGGCGCTGGCTGACGATGACCGGACCGAACTGGGCCAAGCTCGACGTGCCGCCGATCGATTATCAGGATGCGTATTATTACGCCGCACCCAAGGTGAAGGCGACGATTGGTTCGCTGGATGAACTCGATCCTGAAATCCGGCGCACCTACGAAAAGCTGGGCATCCCGATCGCCGAGCAGGAAGTGCTCGCTGGCGTGGAAGGCGCAAGGCGTGTGGCGGTCGATGCGGTGTTCGACAGCGTGTCGGTGGCAACCACCTTCCGCGCCGAGTTGGAGCGCGCGGGGGTGATCTTCCGCTCGATCAGCGAGGCGGTGCATGAATTTCCCGATCTGGTGCGCAAGCATCTGGGATCGGTGGTCCCCGCGCACGACAATTATTTCGCGGCGTTGAACAGCGCGGTGTTCTCGGACGGCACGTTCGTGTTCGTTCCCGAGGGCGTGCGCTGTCCGATGGAGCTTTCGACTTATTTCCGCATCAACGCCGAGAACACCGGGCAGTTCGAGCGGACGCTGATCGTGGTCGAAGACGGCGCTTATGTGTCCTATTTGGAGGGTTGCACCGCGCCGATGCGCGACGAGAACCAACTGCATGCCGCAGTCGTCGAGCTGATCGCTGGCGCGCACGCCGAAATTAAGTATTCGACCGTGCAGAACTGGTACCCGGGCAATGCCGAGGGCGTTGGCGGCATCTACAACTTCGTGACCAAGCGCGGGTTGTGCCGGGGCGCATACTCGAAGATTTCGTGGACCCAGGTGGAAACCGGCTCGGCGGTAACGTGGAAGTATCCGTCATGCGTGCTCGCGGGCGACTATAGCCAGGGCGAGTTCTACTCGGTGGCGCTGACCAACAATCGCCAGCAGGCCGATACCGGTACCAAGATGATTCATTTGGGCAAAGGTACGCGCAGCCGTATAGTGGCGAAGGGCATTTCGGCGGGACGGTCGAACAGCACCTACCGTGGGCTGGTGCGCGTCGGGCCGTCGGCCGATGGCGCGCGTAATTACACGCAGTGCGACAGCTTGCTCCTTGGAGACAAATGCGGCGCGCACACGGTGCCCTATATCGAGGTCAAGAACCCGGGCGCGCAGATCGAGCATGAGGCGACGACGTCCAAGATCAGCGACGATCAGTTGTTCTACGCGCAGTCGCGTGGGCTCGATCCCGAGGCGGCGGTCGCGCTGATCGTTAACGGATTCTGCCGCGAGGTGCTCCAGCAACTGCCGATGGAATTCGCGGTGGAGGCGCAGAAGCTGCTGGGGGTCAATCTGGAGGGGAGCGTCGGGTGAGTACGAGCCTGTACGAGACCGACTTCTATGCGTGGACGCGCGAGGAAGCGACGAAACTTCGTCGGCTTCTCGATGAGCGGGTCAACACCGATCTCGATCTCGAGAATTTAGCGGATGAAGTCGAAAGCATGGGACGAAGCAATCGTGCCCAGCTTGATACGCGCCTTGCCAATTTGATCGAACACTTGTTGAAGCTTGCCTTCTCCCTTGCTTGGGAGCCTCGGCGGCAGTGGCAGTTATCTGTTCGCGGGCAGCGCCATTCGATCACCCGGCTTTTGCGGCAGAACCCTTCGCTACGGCGTGAACTCGTTGAGGTATTCGAGGACGCCTATCCACGTGCCGTCGCCGAGTTTGACGACGAGAAGCTGATCGAACTGACGATGGATCCACTACCGGGGCTGTGCCCGTTCGACCTGCACCAGCATATTCTTCAAGACGAGTGGTGGCCCGCGACCCGAGGTATGAATTGATGGATCGCTCGGTCGTTCTTGGCGTGGCGGTCATCTCGACTTGGGCGCTTGCGGCCTGTGATCGCTCGTCTCCTCCTGCCCGCCCACCCGTGCAGGGTGCAGCCGTGCGGGCCGAGGTCGATCGGCTGACGCTCGCCTACAGCAACTGCGTCGACGCGAAGGCCCGCACCCGGCCTATCGCGGACGAGGTGGCGGGCACGCTCGCGGACACGTTCGAGGCCGAGTGCGCCCCCGCGCGTGCGACGCTGGCGGCAAAGACAGCGATCTTCTACCGGATCGGCCATCCGAGGACGTCGCCCGGCCAGGCTGCCAACGTCGCGGACGCTTCGGTCAAGAATCTGGAAGATGAGATTCGTTCGCGCGCGGTGATCGCGATCGTCGAGCGGCAGAACGCGGCGAAGGCGAAATAGTGCTGAACATCGATGATCTTCATGCCGAGATTGACGGCAAGCCGATCCTGAACGGGCTGACTCTTTCGGTCGGCGCTGGTGAGGTACACGCGATCATGGGGCCCAACGGGGCGGGCAAGTCGACGCTCGCCTACGTGCTCGCGGGTCGGCCTGGGTATACGGTGACGAGCGGGTCGGTGACGCTGGACGGCGTGGACCTGCTCGCGCTGGAGCCGCACGAGCGCGCCGCCGCCGGGCTGTTCCTGGGCTTCCAATATCCGGTCGAGATCCCCGGCGTTTCGGGCGTGGCGTTCATGCGTGAGGCGCTGAACGCGCAGCGCAAATATCGTGGCGAGGCGGAGCTGGGCGCGGGCGAGTACCTCAAGCTTGCGCGCGCGGAGGCCGAGCGACTGGGCTTGTCGATGGACATGATGAAGCGTCCGGTGAACGTCGGCTTTTCGGGTGGTGAGAAGAAGCGGCACGAGATGGTGCAGATGGCGCTCGCCCGTCCCCGGCTCGCGGTGTTGGATGAGACCGACAGCGGGCTCGACATCGATGCGCTGCGCGTGGTCGCGGACGGGATCAATGCGATGCGTTCGCCCGACCGCGCTTTCCTGATGATCACGCATTATCAGCGACTGCTCGATTATGTGCGCCCGGACCGCGTGCATGTGCTCGTCGCGGGGCGGATCGAGCGGTCGGGGGGACCGGAACTGGCGCATGAACTCGAGGCGCATGGCTACGCCAAGGAGGCGGCGTGACCGCGCTTCCATCGTCCAAGCATGAGGAGTGGCGCTGGAGCGACCTCTCCGGCGTGGAGGCGGCGCTTGTCCAGGCGGCGGCGAACGATGCTGTCGCCGATACGCGCGCGTGGCGCGTAAGCGATGGACCGCTGTGGGTGTTCGTCGACGGGCGGCTGGTCGAACGGCCGGTGCTCGGTGGCGAACATCGGCGCGGCGGACAGCCGCTGACCGAAGGGCTGTTCGCGCACGGCGTCGCGCTGGAGCTTGGCGCGGAGCACGCGGCGGCAGGGCTGATCGAAATCCTGCACTTCGCCACCGGCGGTCCCGCGCACATCGCGCACCGCTATGCGCTGGGCGCGGACGCGCAGGCGGCGGTCGTGGAGACCTATGTTCAGCTCGGCGACGCGCCCGCGTGGGCGAACTTGTCCGCAGATGTCGAACTTGGCCGGGGGGCGCGGTTGATGCGCCATGTGCGACGGTTCGAGCGCGTGGGCACCGCGACCGAGACGACGCGGGTGAGCGTGGGACAGGGCGCGAGCTATGCCGGACTGACGCTGCTTGGCGGCGACGCCTCGTCGCGTGCCGAGACACGGGTGAGCCTGGATGCGCCCGGCGCGTTCGCCGGCGTGGACGGCGTGGTACTGGCGGGCGGCACGGCGAAGCATGATGTTACAAGCGTGATCACCCACGCCGCCCCCGACACCGCGTCGCGCCAGATGTGGCGCGCGGTGGCGCGGGGCATGGGCGTGGCCTCGATCGCGGCCAAGGTGGCGATCGCGCGCGACGCGCAGCGGTCGAACGCCGAGCAGTCCCTGCGCGGGCTGCTGATGGACCGCACCGCCACGATCAACGCCAAGCCCGAACTCGAGATTTTCGCGGACGATGTGAAGGCGGGCCATGGCTGCGCGGTCGGCGAACTCGATGCGGCGGCGTTATTCTATCTGGCGCAGCGCGGGGTGCCGCCGATGCGCGCGCGGGCGCTGATGACGCAGGCATTTCTCGCGCAAGCGCTGGGGCAGGCGGGCAACGCGGCAGTACGGGACAGGTTCGAAGGCGATGCGTTCGCCTGGCTGGAGCAGATAGCATGAGCGCGACGATCACCCGACTCCGCCCCGATCCGGCAAGCCGCCGCTCGGACTTTCCGGCCATCCCGGCAGGCTGGGCCTATCTGGACAGCGCCGCGACCGCGCAGAAGCCTCACGCCGTGATCGACGCGATCACGCGGGGCTATGACCGCGATTACGCGACGGTGCACCGCGGCGTCTACGCGCGCTCGGCCGACATGACCGTCGCCTACGAGGCGGCGCGAGCGGCGGTGGCGCGGTTCATCGGCGGGCGCGGGGACGAGGTCGTGTTCACGCGGGGAGCGACCGAAGGGATCAATCTGGTCGCGAACGCGTGGGGAAACGCGAATGTCCGCGCGGGCGATCGCATCCTGCTGAGCCAGCTTGAGCACCACAGCAATATCGTGCCCTGGCAGATGCTGGCCGAACGGGTCGGTGCCGCGATCGATGTCGCGCCGATCACCATCGATGGGCGCATTGACGAGGAAGCGCTGATCGCGCTGATCGGCCCGCGCACCAGGATGGTTGCGATCGCGCATGTGTCAAACGTGCTCGGGTCGGTGGCGAATATCGCGCGGATCGCGGACGCGGCACACACGCACGGCGCTTTGCTGCTCGCGGACGGGTGCCAGGCCGCGCCACGCCTGGCGGTGAACGTCAAGGCGTTGGGCGCGGACTTCTATGTGTTCTCCGGCCATAAGCTCTACGGGCCGACCGGCATCGGCGTACTGTGGGGGCGTGCCGACCTGCTGGCCGCCATGCCGCCATGGCAGGGCGGCGGATCGATGATCGAGACGGTGACGTTCGAGCGCAGCACCTACGCGCCCGCGCCGGGCCGGTTCGAAGCGGGAACGCCGCACATCGTCGGCGCGCTCGGGCTGCATGCGGCGATCGCGTATGTCGAGGGGATCGGCGTTGCTAACATCGACGCGCACGAGCGCCGCCTCGCCGCCCAGGCGCGCGACGCGTTGCGCGAGGTCAACGCGGTCCGGCTATTCGGCCCCGAGGACAGCGCGGGGATCGTCAGCTTCGCGATGGAAGGGGTGCATCCGCACGACATCGCCACCATCTTGGACGAGAGCGGCGTGGCGATCCGCGCGGGCCACCATTGCTGCCAGCCGCTGATGCAGGTGCTGGGCGTCCCCGCGACCGCACGCGCCAGTTTCGCGGTGTACAACGACGAGGACGATGTGGCGAAGCTGGTCGACGGCCTTGCGCGCGTGCGAAGGATTTTTGGATGAGCCATGATTTCTTGGAGGGCTTCCTGAAGGAGCCGCCCGCGCTCGCCGCCGACACCACTTCGGGCGAGACCTACGAGGCCGTCGTCGAGGCGCTGCGTGGGATTTTCGATCCCGAGATCCCGGTCAACATCTACGATCTGGGGCTGATCTACGGGGTGGCCGTCGAGGATAGCCATGCGGTCGTGACGATGACGCTGACCACGCCGCACTGCCCGGTCGCCGAGTCGATGCCGGGCGAGGTGGAGATGCGCGTCGCTTCGGTGCCCGGCGTGGCCACCGCCAAGGTCGATTTGGTGTGGTCGCCGCCTTGGGATCCCTCGAAGATGACCGACGAGGCGCGTCTTGAACTGGGGATGTTATGATGGAAACCACGGTTGCCGCTCCCGTTCGCCGCCCGCGTCCCGCGCCGATCCGGCTGACGCCGTCTGCGGAGGCGCGCGTCGCGACGTTGATGTCCAAGGCCCCTGAGGGCACGGCGGGCGTGCGGCTTGCGACGCCCAAGCGCGGGTGCTCGGGGTTGGCCTACAGCCTCGATTATGTTTCCGCTCCCAAATCCGGGGACGAGCCCATCGCCACGCCCGGCGCGACGCTCTTCGTCGATGGCGGCAGCCTGATGTACCTGATCGGCAGCGAGATGGACTGGCGCGAGGACGATTTCACCGCCGGGTTTGTTTTCACCAACCCCAATGCCAAGGGCGCGTGCGGCTGCGGCGAGAGCTTCACGGTCTAATGGTGAATGGGCCGGGCGTGCTCGCCCGGCCCATCGGCATTAGAATGCGCTCAGCCCGTTGGGCGTGCCAAGCCCCGTTGGCCCGTCATAGCCCACGACCGCGTTGCAGTGATAGGCGACCGCGCAGGTGCCGTTGGTCCCCGACAGGATGTCGAACAGCGCGCCGGGATTGGCGTAAGGGTCCCCCCAGCCGACGATCCCGCCGTTCGCGCCGTAGATGCCAGCGACCAGCGGCGCCGCGACGCTGGTGCCGCCATAGATCTGCCATGCGGCGGTGCGGAGACCCGTTGGCGCGTACACCGCGACCCCGGTCGCGGGATCGGCGACCGCGGCGACATCGCCGATCATGCGATGCGTACAGTTCTGGTCGTGCTGCCAGGCGGGCTTGGGATAGACATCGCTGCAGCCGCTGCCCGAGCCGTCCCATGCGCTCTCGGTCCAGCCGCGCGCGGTTTGCTCCGCAGACGTGAGCGATGTGCCGCCAACCGCGATCACGTGCGGCGAACTGGCCGGGAACTGCGTGCCGTAGCCGCTGTCGCCCGAGCTGGCGACGATCGCGATGCTTGGGTGGTTGTACGCGGGCTCGTACCGCTGCGTTCCCGATTCGGCACCGCCATAGCTGTTCGAGATCACGTGCGCGCCGAGCGCGGCCGCCATGTTCACCGCCGCCGCAAGATTGGCGTAGGAATCAGACGACGCTTGGACGAGCAGGATTTTGCATTGCGGACACATCGCGCTCGCCATGTCGAGATCGAGCGCGGCCTCTTCTGCCCAGCCGATGTCCATCGCGGGAAGGTTCGTCGTCGATCCGCGCTGGTTGACCTTCTTGAAACACGTGTTGGCCGTGGTGCATGGCGGTAGACCGTAAGTCGCGCGGTAAACCGCGAGATCGCTTTCGGCGTTGTAGTAGCCAAAAGCATCGATGATCGCGATCGTGGTCGACGGCGAACCGGCGTTTGCGGGAACCGCGTAGGCGGCGCGCAGCTCGGTTGGACCATAGCCTGCGGGAGCGACGGTTGAAGTCGTGCTGCTCTGCGCGACATATCCCAGCGCGTTCGTCACCGCGCGCGCGTGACAGTGCGCGAAGCCAGGCCGATGCCGATCCTGACAGACACCCGCGTGCGGCACGCCGTGCGAGTAGATGATGTTTTGAAGCGGCGCGCGTGCGAACGGTTCCGCGCTGGCGGGAGCCACCGCGAACACGATGCCGAACACAGCTATGGTAGCTTTGATCTTATCAAGTCCAGTCATTTCCCACCCAAGGCAACTAGTCCCGCGTGGATAATGGTTGGGAAATACTGAGTGGTCAATGGTCAAGATAGTAGAGTTCGTAAAGGCTGTAAGTTTTACCTTTGCAAAGATGCTCGGATAGGCCGTGTAATTTCCCTTTTGGGTGTCAACTATTCTACGACATCCCCATACCGAGTTGCCAGGAATTTACCTTCGACCGCGAGATCGCGAACTTTCTCCTGCGTGGACGCGGTCCACAATCGATCGAGTTCGTCCGCGATGACGCCCAGCCCCGTCGCCAGGCTTGTATCGACCTCCGTATTGTTGGCGCGCGCCGGCGCAGGCACCGCTGCCCAAGCGTCGACCAGCCGTGGCAGGTGATCGGCAAGCAGGCGGCGCGCGTCGGCGAGCATCGGGTCGCTCTCCCCGAGCTTGGCGAGCAACGGACCCAGTTCGGCAAGGCGGTCGAGGATGCGCTTGGTCGCCGATACGGCGACGGTGGGGAAGCCGATCCGCCTTCGGTCGAACCATTCGCGCGCGGTGGAGGCCAGCTTTGCGGCGGGCAGTTCGGCGAATTTGGGCGTGGGCGGCGGTGCGCGGCGCGCGGGGAGCAGCGCCGCGCCGATCGCCGCCACGCCCGCGACGGGCACGCCGATCAGCAGTGCTTCGATCCCGATCGGCGCGACCGCGATGCCGTAGCCGATCGCGCCCACTCCCGCCGCGCCGATCACGCCCGCCGCGCGGCTGATGCGCGTGACCATCTCGTTCGCCGCCGCGCGCACGCGGGGCGCGTAGGCGCGCACGCCCTCGGTCAGCCGGTCGAGTTTGGCCAGCCGCTCGTCCGCGCTCGCGAGCGCCGCCTCGACACGGGGGTCGGCCATCTACCGCGCCGGAGCCGCGATCGCGGCGAACGGGCCGTCACCGGCGGGGAGCGACCCCGCGCTCGCCGCACCCTCCGCGCGCGCGATGTAGCCGCGGGATTTCTCGACCTCGCCGCTCAGCGCATCGACCGTGGTCTTCATATTGTCGAGCGCCTTCAGCTTGAACGTGTCGATCGCGTCCATCGTCTGGTAGATGTTCTGGAACGCGCGCTTCAATGTTTCGAGCGGGATCGCCGAGCCCGCCGCCTGTTCGTGGATTTTCGCGGTCTGTGTCTTGAGCAACTGTCCCGTCGCGTCGATCACATTGGCGGTCGTGGTGTTGAGCGCGGTTACCTGCTCCAGCACGAGGCGCTGGTTGGTCATCGCCTGCGCGACCGTCACCGCCGTGCGTAGTGCCGCGACCGTGGTGGTGGACGCCCGGTCGACGCCCTTGATCAGCTCGATATTGTTTTTCTTGACCAGATCGAGCGCGAGATAGCCCTGCACCGTAACCGCCTGCTGGGTCAGCAGATCGGTCGTGCGTTGGCGCACGTAGAACAAGGCGGTCTGCTTGATCGCGGTGGACTTCGCCGGATCCTCGCTCTCCAGCTCCATCGCTTTTGCTTCGAGCTTGGTGTCGAGCGTCTTCGACACGTGGATCATCTGCTCGAGCTTGCCCATCGACGCCCACATCGCCTGGCGCTCGACATCGATTGCCGCATTGTCGCGCATCAGCTCCTCCTTGCCGCCCGAAAGTCGTGTTAGCATCTGGTTGATGTGCGTCTGCGCGGACTTATAGCTATCGAAATAGTTGCGCAGCTTGTTGCCGAACGGCAGCAGGCCGAAAATCCTCTTCGATGCCGTCAGATTGCCGCGCTTGGATGGATCGAGGTCCTCCACCGTGCGCCGCAGTTCGGTCAGGTTCGCGCCGATTCCGCCCTCGGCATCGATCGCGCGGATGGGCCGATCGAGAAAGCGGTTCGACAGTCCCGCCGTCTCGGCGATCTCGCGGCGGCCAAGGTTGGTCAGCGCATCAACCTTCTTGCCGAACTCGGGGCTGTTGGTGTCGGTCGCGGCGAGTTCCGCCACGAACGCGTCCGCGCGGCGGTCGAGCTCGGTCGCGGTCTCGGGCGCGATCGGCACCAGCCCGGCGGCAGCGGTCGTCGCCACGGGCTTGATCGGCGCGGGGGGCGTCAGTGTCAGCGGCGGGTCGAGCGCGGTCAGCGTCGTGGTAGGGGTCGCCTCGGTCGTCTGGTCGGCCATTTTGGGCTCCGTCATATCGCGTGCCTATCTAATGCGATGTGGACAACTGTCCTAGCCCGCTCGCACACACCGCCGTCGGCGTGGTAAGTGACAAGACAATGCTACCGATCCGCCGCCTGCCAAGCCTCCTCGTCAATCAGATCGCGGCGGGCGAGGTGGTCGAGCGGCCCGCGTCCGCGCTGAAAGAGCTGGTCGAGAACGCGCTCGATGCGGACGCGCGGCGAATCGAGATCGTGATGGGTGGTGGCGGGCTCGATCATCTTAGCGTTGCGGACGACGGCCACGGCATGGACGCCGGCTCGATCCGCCTCGCGCTCGAACGCCACGCGACGTCGAAGCTGGCGGACGACGCGCTCGACCGCATCGTCACATTGGGTTTTCGCGGCGAGGCGCTGCCCTCGATCGCGAGTGTCGCGCGGCTGTGCGTGACCAGTCGGACGGCGGACGGGGAAGGGTGGCAAATCACGGTCGATCATGGGCGCGTGATCGAAGACGCGCCCGCCGCCGCTACGCCGGGCACGCGCGTGTGTGTCGATGGGTTGTTCGCGCAGGTGCCCGCGCGGCGCAAATTCCTGAAATCGCCGCACACCGAGCAGGCGGCGTGCCTCGATATCGTGCGGCGACTGGCAATGGCGCGCCCGGCGGTCGCGTTCCGGTTGGAGGCAGACGGGCGGCGCTGCCTCGATCTACCGGCGGTCGCTGTGCGCGCCGAGCGGGTGGCGGCGCTGCTCGGGGCCGAGTTCACCGACAATGCCGCGGCGATCGAGCATTGCCGCGACCGGCTGGCGCTGAGCGGGCTGGCGGGCCTGCCCACCTACCACCGCGCGACGCCGGGCGAGCAATATCTGTTCGTCGGCGATCGACCCGTGCGCGACCGTGCGCTGCTCGGCGCGATCAAGGGCGCCTATGCGGGGCTCATCGACCCCCGCCGCCATGCGGTTGCGGTCCTGTTCCTCGATGTTCCGGCCGATCAGCTCGACGTCAACGTCCACCCTGCCAAGACCGAGGTGCGCTTCGCCGACGCGGCCGCCGTGCGCGCGCTGGTGGTCGGCGGGGTGCGCCGCGCGCTCGAAATTGCCTCGGGCGTGACCGCGACACCGGTTGCCGCGCGCGCGCTGTCCTATTTTCATGCGCCCGCGTCCGGTACGGCGCGCGCGAATGCCATCGTCGCCGAAGCGCGGCTGGCTTTCAGCGGGGCGGCGGCCTGCGTGGCGCAGCCGATGCACGCCGAGCCTCCCGAGGAACCGATAACCGAACCGGCGTGCGCGCTGCCGCTCGGCAGCGCGCGCGCCCAGATCGCCAATATGTGGATCCTCTCGGAGACGCAGGACGGCCTCGTTCTCGTCGATCAACACGCCGCGCACGAGCGCATCGTGCTCGAACGGCTGCGCGCGGCGCAAAGCACTTCGGCACCGTCCGCGCAGGCGCTGTTGTTGCCGATCGTAGTCGATCTTGACGAGGCCGCGTGCGAGCGCGTGGCCGACGCCGCCGAAGTGCTCGGCGCGATCGGGCTCGACGTCGAACGCTTCGGCGCGCGCGCGGTGGTCGTGCGCGCGCTTCCCGCGCCGCTGGCGCAAGGCGATGCGCGCGCGATCATCCGCGATGTCGCCGACGCCTTGGCCGACGGGGATGTCACCGGCGCGGTGGACGAACGGCTCGACCGAATCCTCTCGACGATCGCCTGCCATGGTTCGGTGCGCGCGGGGCGGGCGTTGCGGATCGAAGAGATGAACGCGCTTCTGCGATCGATGGAGGTCACGCCGCACGCGGGCCAATGCAACCATGGACGCCCAACCTATGTCGCGCTGGATAATCACGATATCGCGCGACTCTTTGATCGCCGCTGAGCCTTAGAACCGACATGGGCGTACACTCGGGTGGGGCGCGGTGCCGTGCTTCCGACTGCCTCCCGCTACGCTGTATGCGTCCGGCCATCGTCGTGTTGCGCTGTCCGGCGTAGTCGGCGATCTCCGATCTTCTCGGGGTCTCCTTTCGGACTCCGAAAGGAGGTTTGGAGATGGGGCGGATGGAGATCATCACCCACA